>Ga0316187_10000125_pt1 | contig 48575 bp, 48 predicted proteins | sample CroRivburrow1_MG_FD_204927 | JGI IMG/M metagenome (GOLD analysis project Ga0316187, IMG submission 204927) | Coastal sediment microbial communities from Maine, United States - Cross River worm burrow 1 | ecosystem: Environmental > Aquatic > Marine > Coastal > Sediment | place: USA: Maine...
TGCATACCTATTTTGCGATCGACGATATTGCCAGTACCCTGGTGTATGGCCTGGAAGGCCGGGATTATCTGGATAAGAGTGACGGTTTTTCGCGTAAAACCCAGGACGGGCCGGTGGTTATCAACACTGAGGTCGATCGTGTGTATCTGCAGACCGCTGATGATGTAATGATTGACGATAACAAAAGAAAGATCCTGATCAAAAAACAGGGAAGCCAGACGACGGTGGTCTGGAACCCGTGGCAGGCCGTTGCCGAAAAGATGGGCGATCTGGGTAAAGACGGTTACCGCAAGATGGTGTGTGTAGAGTCGGCCAATGCGGCGGATGATGTGGTAGTGCTTGAGCCGGGTGGGCGGCATACATTATCAGTCACTTATTCCCTGGGTTAACTGTTGGGCTGGTTTAGGGGCTGGGATCATTCAGTTATCATACTGCCGCTACGGCTGTCGTATGCCAAACAAAAGGATTAACGATGTGTTTTTCAGCGACAGCCAGTTTTACCGCCGCCGCGGTGTTGTTGCCTGCGGGTGCTTATTGTCTGAAGGTATCGAACCAGATCGATAAACGCTACTGGGCCTTTGCCATATTGCCGTTTATGTTTGGATTGCAGCAATTGATCGAGGGCGGGGTGTGGCTGGCCCTGCAACAGGATGATGCGGATATGGCACACAGCCTGGCTCTGGCCTTCCTGCTTTTTTCGCATGTGTTCTGGCTGGGCTGGGTCGCCTATTCGGCCTCTCTGGTTGAGAGCTCTGTGCGCTTAGCTACGCTTTTTGTCAGGATGGTTGTTTTTGGTGTGTTGTTTGGCGCCATGATGTATGTGCCGCTGTTGCTCAGGCCTGAGTGGATGGTGGTGTCGATCGTGAATCATTCAATACATTATGAGCTGGTATTTATATCCGATGCCTATATCAGTCAAACTGTGATCACGGCCCTGTATGCGATCGTGATCCTGTTACCGTTATTGTTGTCGTCGGATCGATATCACAAGCGGCTGGGTTTGTTGGTACTGATTTCCGGACTCGTGACCTGGTCCTTTTATGAATGGGTCTTTATTTCGGTATGGTGTTATTTTGCGGCACTGATATCAGTGTATATCTTTGTTGCCATTGCCCGCAGTGTGCAGGCAACAAAGACGACGGATGTCGCCTTGTAGGGGAAGACAGTGATCGAACAGACGATGTTCATGTTGGCAATGATCTGCCTGATCGGCATTGGTTGCCAGTGGCTGGCCTGGTTGCTGAAGGTGCCAGCCATCCTGATATTGTTGCTGGCCGGTATTGTGGTGGGTCCTGTCAGTGGCCTGGTAAACCCGGATACGTTATTTGGCGACCTGTTGTTTCCCGTCATTTCCCTCAGTGTGGCGCTGATCCTGTTTGAAGGCGGGCTGACTTTACGCCTGCATGAGTTACATGATGTTGGCCATGTCGTGCGTAATCTGGTGACGATGGGGGCGCTTGTTACCTGGGTTGTGATCGGGCTGGCTACCCATGCCCTGCTGGGTTTTTCATGGGAGCTGTCTTTTTTATTCGGCGCCCTGGTTGTTGTTACCGGCCCGACTGTTATCGTGCCATTGCTGCGCACAGTTCGGCCACGGGCCAATCTGTCAAATATCCTGCGTTGGGAGGGCATCCTGATTGATCCGTTGGGGGCTTTGCTCGCAGTGCTGGTGTTTAATTTCATTGTTTCGGGACGGCAAAGTGAGCCGTTGCAAACCTTTGGTTTGATCGTCTTCGTCGGTTCGCTGGCGGGTGCCCTCGGAGCCTATGGTCTGGGGCTGGTGTTGCGTCGTCATTTGTTGCCGGAGTATTTGCATAATGTTGCGACCCTGGCCATCGTGCTGGCAATCTATACTGTTGCCAACAAGCTGGCCCATGAGTCCGGTTTGCTGGCGGTAACACTGATGGGGATGTTACTGGCCAACCAGAAACAGACACCGATTGAAGGCATTCTGGATTTCAAGGAAAGCCTGAGTGTGTTGCTGATCTCGATATTGTTTATCGTCCTGGCAGCGCGTATTGATTTTAATGAGTTGGTCTTTCTGGGGTGGGGGGCATTGGCGGTTATTACTGTCATTATCTTTGTTGCCCGCCCGCTGGCCGTCATGGTTTCGGCGATTGGGTCTGGCCTGAACTGGCGAGAGCAGGCCTTGCTGTCCTGGATTGCACCACGGGGTATTGTTGCGGCGGCCGTTTCCGCCCTGTTTGCATTACGCCTGGATCAGATGGGTGTGGCTGATGCCAATCTGTTAATACCGTTAACCTTCCTGGTCATCATTAGCACAGTCGTTCTGCAAAGTCTCAGTGCCAGACCAGTTGCTAAGCTACTTGATCTGGCCGAGCCTGAGCCGCGCGGAGTGTTGATTGTTGGTGCGCACCCGGCGGCACGTGCTATAGCACAGGAATTGGCTAGCCATGATTTTCGTGTTTTGCTGGCCGATACCAACTGGGATAATATACGTGCTGCGCGTATGGCTGGCCTGAATACGTATTTTGGCAATGTTGTGTCCGAACATGCTGACCGGCATTTGGACCTGGTGGGGCTTGGGCAATTGTTTGCGATGTCACGGCGGCCGGCCTTAAATGCCCTGGCCTGTCAGCGTTATAAGTCCGAGTTTGGCGGCAACCGGGTGTTTAGCCTGATGACGTCGGAGGAGAAAACGCCTGCCGAAAAATTAACGATCTCCGAAGACATTGTTGGTCAACGACTGTTTGGGACGGATGTTACAGACACCATGCTGGCGAGCATGCTCGGACAGGGGGCGGAGATCCGCACAACTCGTTTGACCGAAACGCATGACTTTGTCAGTTATATGAACCATTATGCCAACAAGGCACTGCCATTATTTGCCGTTGATGGTAAAGGGCGATTGCATGTCTTTGTTGCTGAAACAAAACTTGATCCCCTTCCGGGTTGGCAAGTCATCAGCCTTATTCCTGCCGATCAGCTTGGTAACTCCGAGCCATCGCCTGAGGCTTCCTCATGATGATGATGGCTGAAGCGGGGATTATGTCGAATCAATGACCGTTGGCCTGGCATGTTATCATGTCAGCTCTGGGTGCGGGTCTTGTCGGTGATAGTGAAACATTGAGAACGCCAGTGAATAATAGCGGAGACCAGGTCATGGGAAGTTCATTATTTGATCAGTTACAGAAAAGCGGACTGGTTGATGAAAAAAAGGCAAAAAAGGCCCGCCAGGAACAGCATAAGGGCCGGAAGCAGAAGACGAAAAAAGGGGCGCCGGCAGCCGTCACTGAGAGCCAGTTGCTGGCGCAAAAGGCCCGGGCCGACAAGGTGGCCCGTGATCGCCAGCTGAACCAGCAGAAAAAAGAACAACAGGAACGTAAGGCCATTACGGCGCAAATCCGGCAGCTGATTGAAAACAATGCGGTAAAAGGGGCGGATGGTGATATCGCCTACCATTTTAATGATGCCAATGTCGTCAAGAGCCTTTATGTCTCCGCAGCAGTGCACAAATCGCTGAGTGCGGGGCGGCTGTTGATCGTTCGCCTTGATCAGGCTTATGAAATGGTGCCCTGGCAAGTGGCAGAGAAGATCCGCCAGCGTGATGAACACTGTGTTATCCAGCCGGTACCAGCATCGGAACCCGTACTGGATGATGAAGACCCGTACGCTGACTACCAGATTCCTGACGACCTGATGTGGTGAGGCATGTCGAGAACGGCTATTGCTAACAACACACCCTGCAACACGCTAACACGTTTTATTTTTATATGACTGCGCTGTAATGAGTAATGTGCTGCTGCAAATGGTGGTGTTGATAGGCTGCGGCCTGGTGTGGCAACTGCTTAAACCGGGCGGCCTGGATAGCCGTCAGATGCGGGCGGTATTGACCGGCGCGGTTTATTATCTGTTTTTACCGGCCCTGGTGTTGCGTGTGATCTGGCAGGCACCACTGGGCATTGCCTCATTGCATATTGCCTTGCTGGCGGCCGTGGGTGTGTTGTCAGGTGCTGTTCTGGCCTGGTTGGCAATGCGTGCCTTACGGGTGTCGCCAGTGGTGGCCGGTGCCTGTATTCTGGCGGCGGCCTGGCCTAATGCCACCTATGTCGGTCTGCCGGTGCTGGAGGCTGTCTTCGGTGAGTTGGGGCGCAGTACCGCGATCCAGTATGATTTGTTTGCCTGTACCCCGTTGTTATTGACGCTGGGTATTATGATTGCACGTCATTATGGTGATACAAGGGGTACAGCCCGAGACAGTGGTATGGCCACATTGCTGCGCGTGCCGCCCATGTGGGCAGCCGTGCTGGCCGTAGCCCTGAATGTTGCTGACTTGACGATGCCGGCATTGTTACAGGGTTCACTGCAACTGCTGGGCAATGCCGTGGTACCGCTGATGCTGTTTTCCCTAGGCCTGAGTCTGCAGTGGCAGAGTTTGCACTGGCGGCAGTTGCCTGCGCTCGTGCCGGTATTGCTGATTCAGCTGATGCTGATGCCACTGCTGGTGTGGGCCGGGGCCTTGTCACTGGGGCTTGAAGGTATGCGTTTACAGGCCATCGTCCTCGAGGCATCATTACCATCCATGGTGCTGGGCCTGGTTTTTTGTGATCGTTACGGCCTGGATACCGGTGTTTACGCCGCGGCGGTAACATTATCGACAGCGCTGAGCCTGGTGACAATGCCGATATGGTATTCAATACTGCTATAAATGTAGTGTACAGATACGATGATGTCAGGCGGGAAGGAAAGAATAAGTATGGTGATCAGGTACAAGAGACACTATTTGCCGCCGACGCGCTGGCTGTTATTGTCTGGTGTAATATTTCTTATCTCCTTGAGCGGCTGCAGTCGTGACCGGCATGATCACCCCGGATTGACAACGGGTGCGGCCTTGTTTAATCATCACTGTGAGGAATGCCATGGCGAGGATGGTACCGGCAAGCTGGTCAAGGCCACACCAGCCAATATCCTCACTAAACTGGGACGCCAGGGTATCATCAGTTATATCACTGCTGGCGATAAGCCGGGACGAAATATGCCGGTGTTTCATACCATGCCCGCATCCGAGGCGGCGGCGATTGCCGATCATTTACTCGGACTGAAGCGGACCTATGAAGAAACGCCGCCGGAAAAAAAGAAACTGCGGATGTTGATGGTTGAGCCTTGAGGTTAAAGTAGGCAGGTCTATGTGAGAGTTAACATCCTGGCCTGCATACCATTATATATTTATATATTCCCTAAATGATTATGGCCGTCAACCTGAATAGGTCAACAGGCTTTTCTTTCCCTTTGCCTGACAATCAGCCACAATGGCTTTACGATTAGACAGTGTAGAGGATGGCCTGATGACTGACGAGAAAATAACTGTGGTAGCGACTGAGAGTGGTCAGGAAATGGATGTCGTAGTGTTCAGTAAGCGTGCCAACCTGATCCAGGTCGTGATTGGTGAGGGCGTGCATAGTGTTACCTGTGATCTGACACCTACTGGCAATGGCCAGGCCTATGCCGGTAGTGTCATGGGGCGGGAGCTTGTATATCAGCATAGCCGAGAACAGGTGCAGGCGGATATTGACAAGGCCAACCCTGAGCTGAGGAGGAGTAACCGGCGCCGCTAAATACTGACTGGTTTTGGTTGCGCTGAACTACGATCCTATTTAAGGGTATAGGTATGGTTATATCTGTCACTGGCCAAAAAATAGTCTTGTCTGTATTGGCACTGCTGTTGCTGGTGCTGGCGCTGCTGGGTGTCTTTGATGATATCGGTAAACAGTATACCGATGCCAGTTTCAAGCGGGCCTTGCTGACTTTTGGTGTGGCACGTGGCTTGAATGGTGTGATATCCGTGGCCCAGGGTACTGAAGTGGCCATGGAACCGGCCGGTATCGGTATGGTGTTTGCGCCCGGGCAGATACTTGACCCGGTAAATGATCTGATTGAACGGTTTTCCTGGGTGATGCTGGCGAGCACCAGTTCGCTGGGTGTGCAGGGTCTGTTATTGAAAATATTTTCATCGCCGGGGTTTTCACTGCTGGTCGTTTTGGTGGTAGTTGTGGCCCTGTTATTGTATTGGCGACCGCGCCTGACTGAGCCATGGTGTCGTCGCATTTATCGCCTGGCGGCCATCATGTTGATACTGCGTTTTATGATTCCGGCCATGGCGATTTGCAGCGAGGGATTTTATCAACTGTTTCTGGCGGCGGAGTATCGCGCCTCGAGTGCCCATCTGCTGCAGACCAGTGAGACCCTGGGCCGGATCAATGAAGGTACGCGGCATGCTGACACGCCGGTCGAGGAGTTGTCCTGGTATGAAGGCCTGCGGCGTGATATCAAGATCACGCTTGATGCGATGGATGTCGATCAATATGTGCAGGACTTGCGGCTGGCAGTCGAAGACCTGAGTGAAAATACCATCAACCTGATTGTGGTATTCAGTGTCCAGACCATCCTCTTCCCCCTGTTTTTCCTGTGGCTGGCGCTCAAGACCATCAAGGCCGTATTCCGTTTTTATTAAGCGGTCCTGGCCGTTACCCGGCCAGGCGGGTCCTTGTTGAGTGGAAATAATTCGTATATATAGAATAGGCCGTTTGCCCTTATCATAACCCTGGTGGTTATGATAAGTCTTTGTTGACGTTTCAGGTGTTTCCACAATGTCCAGAATCCATATCATGGCCTTGCGCCATTCAGCATTTTACAGTCCCTTGCTGCTGACAATGGCGGCTGGTTTTTTAAGGGATGAAGGGCTGGAGCCGGATTATGAGGTGGCCACGCCCGACAACACGGTCGTTGATAATATCCATAACGGTACCTGCCATGTGGCGCAATCAGCGGTAGCAACCTCGTTTACCGCACTGGAGCAGGGTGAGGCCATTGATATTGTGCATTTTGCCCAGATCAATGCCCGTGACGGTTTTTTTATCGCCGCCCGTGAACCGGACCCTGATTTTAACTGGCGCAAGCTGCTGGGCAGGCAGGTGCTTGTTGATCATTTCTTTCAACCCCTGGCCATGTTGCGTTATGCCCTGTTTCGTCAGGGCATCATCTTTGACGAGATTCAGGTCATCAATGCCGGTGATGTCGCCGCTATCGACCAGGCCTTTCGTGATGGCGTGGGAGATTATGTTCATCAACAGGGGCCGGCTCCCCAGCAACTGGAGCAGGACGGTGTGGCCCATGTCGTGGCCGCAGTCGGGGATGTGCTTGGGCCGGTGGCATTTAGTAGTCTGTGTGCCTCACGTGCCTGGTTGCAGACCGATATGGCGCAGGCCTTTATGCGTGCCTATCGTCGGGCGCTGGATTATGTCAACACGGCCCCGGCCGGCGAGATTGCCGCGCGTGAAAACGAGGCGGGTTTTTTCCCGGGTATCGATCAGGGTGTCTTAAGCCGTACAGTACAGGCCTATCAACAGCTGGGATGCTGGGAGCGGGCAGCGGAGATTTCACAGGCCAGTTATGACAATTTGCTGGAGGTGTTTCTGTACAGTGGCATTATCAGTCAGCGTCATGCCTATGATTCAGTGATCGTACCAACGCCCTAATATCTGTAGTGACAGGCCTGTTACCCGGATGTTTTATCCTCCGGCATTTCCTTGATAAACACATCGTGTTTGGCGTAGGGGATTTCTATGTCTTCGGCCATGAAGCGTTTGTAGATGGCGCTGTTTAATGAATCCGTGACGCGACCGCGTAGCTCCGGATGTTCCACCCAGCATTGCAGTTCAAAATCCAGACTGGAGGCGCCGAAACGGGCAAAGCGAACGCGTGGATAGGGTTCTTCACAGACCTGGGGCTCGTTGCTGGCGATGTCATTGAGGATGTCGCGCACCTGATCGATATCGCTGCCATAGGCGACACCAACGGCAATCTTGATACGAAATTTCTCATGCGGGCCTCCGGACTCATTGACGATGCGGGTGTTACCCATGATCGAGTTGGGTATCGTCACCTCGACATCATCGCGGGTCAACAGGCGAGTGCTGCGGATACCGATATTCGTGACCTTGCCGCGTTCTCCACTTTCGAGCACCACATAGTCACCGATCTTGTAGGGGGCATCGGCAAGGATAAATACGCCGGAAAACAGGTTGGCCAGGGTATCTTTGGCGGCAAAGCCGATGGCGATGCCGGCGACCCCGGCCGAAGCGACCCAGGCCGTCATGTCAATATTCCATATCTGGAATATGACATAGCTGGCCAGACCGATAATGATGATCAGGCCAAGATTATTGAAAAGTGGCAATGTCTGAGGCCGTATCAAGGCGTTGGGTTTGGCGTCGGCGCTGACGGTGCTGGTCAGTAGCCCTAACAAACGCACAATAAAAGATGACCATATAATGGTAATGCTGCTGAGTATCAGGCCACGGACGGCCAGGGTTACCGCAGCAGGAAGGTCCAGAGTGTTGGCTGCAATCAATACGCCAAGCAATACCACGCTCCAGAATAAAGGCCGGTGCAGAATTACGGCAAGCTTATTGTCGAACTGGTTGTTGGTGCGCTGACTGAGTTTTCCCAGGATATTTACAACAAAAAAGGCCGCTAGTCTGGCGAATGCCAGGCTGACGAACAGGACAATAGCAGACTTCAGGTAGGGTTGATTATCGATCAGCTCCAGCAGTGATCGTAAATAATCGGGGGTGCTTGCGGTGTCCATGGGGATATATCGGGTCCTGAAAAGGCATATATTTTGTGCTGCAATTAATAATTACATTTATATCTCAATATGTTATTGCTGTCGAGTTTCTCTGTAGAGCGGCGATGGCTGTTACTCATATGACGAACTTTTCAGCCGATAAATACTCAGTATGCTGACCCTTATTAAACAACGCTCATTTTTATCCATATTGTGGATATCAAATGTATTAATTATTGGTACGATGCTTTATACCTTCAAGTTAGGTGTAGATGCCGTCAATGTTCATAGCCCGCTGGTTGATGCATCGATGGCCATCAAGCTGGAACTCACTAATGCGCATTTACATTTCGAAGAGATGATTTCCGGTGATAAGTCGATCAGCCTCGATGAAATTAAGGCCAGGCTCGAAGAATCAAAATGGTATGCCAATGCCATGTTACACGGTGGTGCAAATGTCGAAGGCACCTTTGTGCCGCTGAAAGATAGCCATTTGCGTGAGCACATTACGCGGGTTATTGAACAATTGGGTGCGGTCGAGACCTTGATGCAGCATCGCTATAAATTCATGCTGACATCACAGCCGGGTAGTGATCTGGATCGGGCCTTTGACATGCTTCTCGATGAATGTCTGGGGCATGCTGATGATGTCAGGGCAGCATTACATCAGGCTATAGATAATGAGCGTCGCTGGTTAAAAATATCCGGTTTTACTACACTGGTACTTGCCCTTTCACTGTTTATTTTTATCCTGTTTAAGTTTAGAAATTATCAGGTCCGGGAGTATGAGCTCAGGGAACGACTGCAGAAGATAGCCGATACGGATGCTTTAACCGGTATCGCCAATCGCCGAAACTTCGATGCCAGGCTGGCATATGAATGGATGATTAATCAAAGAAAAAAAATGCCATTAGCCATAGCGATTTGTGATATTGATTTATATAAACGTTATAACGATACCCTGGGGCATCAGGCGGGTGATCGGTGTCTGCAGTTGATTGCAGAAATAATGATGCATGTATCGCGGCATGATACAGACCTGGTGGCCAGATATGGGGGCGAGGAATTTGCCTTTATACTCCCTGCTACTGACAGTGCTGAAGCCAACGGGATTATTCGCCGGTTGCACGAGGCGCTGGCTAAAAAACAGATTTCACATCCGGCATCCGAAATTTCAGATGTGGTTACGATCAGTGTTGGGATTGCAGCAATGATTCCCGCTGATGAAAGCAATGCCTCGGAACTCGTAGCTGCCGCAGATGATGCTTTATACTGCGCCAAGCGCGCGGGCCGCAATCGTACGGTGATTGCCGAGTTTTCTGCCCATTAGTTTGCCTGTAGCCAGCTATCTGTTATCACAGGCCTGATAGTCGTCTTTTTACCTTGCCTGTATAGATCTGGCGTGGCCGCAGTATCCGGCTCTGCGGCTTATCATGTTGTTGCTTGAAGTAGTTGTCATTCTGTGGCGCATTTTCCAGTGCGCAGGCGATATCCAGCAGTGGATCTTGGCTATCTAGGATGGCGCGAATTCTGTCGCAAGCAGCCTTTATGATTGTAGTTTGGATCAAAATTGCGATCGATACGATGACAAAACCTGACAACTGAAACGGTTTATTTATTGTCCTTGGCCAGGTGATATATCGTACCCTGGGATAGGTGAACGGCAGGCCGCGTGTTGCTTCTTGTTGACGTAGCGGGTTTCCAGTAAATGATGTTAACGGGTGACAAATATATTAAGTCGTCAAAATAGACGAATAAGTCCTGATAAATTGAATAAATCGTCATAAACGGCGACTTGACACGCTAATGAATATGAATTATAAGTCGACATATATGACGAATATTAGATGATTTAGTCTATAACTCGTTAAAGGTGGCGATTATGGAAATCAGTGGCTTACTTACAGATGATGTGATTTTGGCAGAAATTGGTGCTCGTGTGGCACGGCGCCGGCTTGATCAGCAATTGACCCAGGCGCAGGTGGCGGAACAGGCGGGTATTGCCAAACGCACAGTAGAGCGCATTGAAGCCGGGGCTTCGGCGCAGGTGGCCAGCCTGATCCGGTTGCTGCGGGTACTGGATTTACTGTCGGGCCTGGATGTAATGATCCCTGATGTCGGCCCGCGGCCGATGGATTTGTTACGCCGTAAAGGAAAGCGGCGTCAGCGTGCCTCCGGCAGCAGTCGACTGCCGGCTGCTGACCCGGGGCAGGCGGAAGAACCCTGGACCTGGGGTGACGAAACATGACAACGGTGGCTGAGGTCAGGCTCTGGGGCCGCACTATCGGTGCGGTATCGCTGGCTGAGGGGCACGACATAGCGGCCTTTGAATATGCCCCGGAGTTTATCGCTAGTGGTATCGAGATTGCGCCGTTGATGATGCCACTTGCCAAACGGGTCTATAACTTCCCGGCATTGGCGCGCCGGACCTTTTATGGTTTGCCGGGACTGCTGGCGGATTCACTGCCGGACAGGTACGGGCACGTGTTGATTGATGCCTGGCTGGCCACTCAGGGACGGCAACCGGGTTCATTTAATGCCGTGGAGCGTTTGTGTTACACGGGTGAGCGTGGCATGGGGGCACTGGAATTTACACCGCGCCTGGGGCCGCTATCAGACCCGGCCCGGCAGGGCAGTTCAGTACATATCGACAGGCTGGTGGAGCTGGCATCGGCCGTATTGTCTGATCGTAATCACCTGCGTGCATCGTTTGCCGGACAGGAGCCCGAACAGGGCTTGACGGATATCCTGCGTGTTGGCACCTCCGCGGGCGGTGCCCGGGCCAAGGCAATTATTGCCTGGAACCCGGAGACTAATGAGGTACGTTCAGGTCAGATAGCCGCAGGTGAGGGTTTTGAATACTGGTTACTTAAATTTGATGGTGTACAGGGCAATCGTGACAAGGAATTGGAAGATCCGCAGGGATATGGTGTGATTGAATATGCCTATTACCTGATGGCCAGGGATTGTGGTGTCGAGATCAGTGATTGCCGCTTGTTTGAGGAAAATGGTCGCCGGCATTTTATGACACGCCGCTTTGACCGGCTGCCGGGCGGCGGGAAGTTACATATGCAGTCATTGTGTGCCTTGGCACATTATGATTTTAATATTGCCGGGGCCTATGCCTATGAGCAGGCACTGCTGGTAATACGGCAATTAGGTTTGCCGATGTCGGCGGTTGAGGAGCAGTTTCGGCGTATGGTGTTTAATATCATCGCTCGTAATCAGGATGACCATGTGAAAAATATTGCCTTTCTGATGGATAAAAACGGCCAATGGTCCTTAGCACCGGCCTTTGATATGACCTATAGCTATAATCCCGCCGGGGACTGGACGGCCAGTCACCAGATGACACTGAATGGCAAACGTGATGGCTTTACGCTGGACGACTTCAGGGTCTGTGCCAGGGCAGCCTCCATGAAGCGTGGTCGGGCAGAGACGATTATAGATGAAGTCAGGAAAACGGTGGCCCGCTGGCCTCAATATGCAGAAGGAGCCGGTGTGGAGCCTGGAGTTCGTGAGCACATTCAACAGACACTGAGAATAAGGGGTTTTTGATGCCTTTTCTGAAGCGTATGCTGTTAGAGCAGAATTGGCATATAATGCCTTTTGAATATTTGTATTGTGGTAGCCCGATTTATTCATGGCAACATAACCCCGGATGGAGAGTATGAACCCTTTTATTATTCGTCTTAGCCTGGCTTTTCTGCTATTACATCTGGTGGCTTGCGAGCAACTGGGTTTGTCGGGTACCGAGCCGGCGGTGACATTAACGCCTGAACAACACAAGGCGAAAATTTTGTTACAACAGCAGCTGGACGAGGTAAAGCAGTCAGTCGCTCAGGTGCAGGCCGTTATTCTTAAATCCAGGGAACAGCTGGCCATATTGCGGAGTGAAAACAAAGACCGTTTTATTGACGTACAGATTGAATCTGCTGGTAAAACTTCTCTGGGATCGGAGCAGGCCAGGGTTGCAATGATTGTGTTTACGGATTATCAATGCCCTGCTTGTGCACGCCATGTGACAGAGCTCTTACCCAGGCTTAAACGCGATTACATAGATACCGGAAAATTGCGCTATATTTTACACGATTTCCCCCTGGCTATTCATGGTCAGGCCAAATACGCCGCCGTGGTTGCGAACTGTGCCGGTGAGCAGGGCCGTTACTGGAAAATGCATGATTTATTATTTAAAAATCAACGTCGCCTCGATCCTCGTCTTTATCTGAATCTGGCAAGTGATATTGGCCTTGAGCCGGGACAGTTGTCTGATTGCCTGACCAACCCCGATTCGGTAACTCAGGTCGATAAGGATGTTCTTTATGGTCAGTCGCTGGGAGTCAGTGACGCACCGGAATTTTTTGTTGGCAGGATTGAAGGCAACAGACTAACAGATGTAATTATGGTTAGACATACTCAGCCATTTAAGGATCTGGAGACAGCTATTGATATATTGATTGAGATGGATGCGGCGGACACAACGATGAAGTCTGCACATCTGAACAAGATTGCGCATAACCGTGAAATTACCCGGCTAGAAAACGAGTTGGGCGCTTTTAAATAAGTTATCCAGATCGAGAGTTGCCTCAGGCAGGTGACATTTCAATAGAGGTGTTTTATGAAAAATTACGCCAGAATTCTAGTTGCCATAGATTATTCTGATCATGGTGGGCAAGTGCTTGAACGGGCACTGCAACTGGCTGCAGATCATGATGCTGCATTACATCTGGTTCATGTCGTGGAATATCTGCCGCCAATGGTGATGGGAGAAGAACCATTTCCTTCCGCAGACTGGGTTATAAATGAAGAACAATTGCTGGAAAATGCCCGGCAACAGATGCAAACCATTGCTGCCGGTATCGCTGCCTTGTCAGTGACCAGGCATGTTTTGATTGGTACGCCTCGCCATGAATTGTGTCGTATTGCAGAGCAGGAAAAGGTTGATCTTGTTGTTTCCGGATCTCATGGTCGCCATGGTGTAGCCAGGATTCTGGGGTCAACGGCCAGTGGCCTGATGCACCACCTCCATTGCGATCTGCTATTGGTAAGAATTGCAGGCTAGTCTTGCTGCTATTGGCGCAGTTTTATCATAGATATGAATTTGATTACCTATTTTCCATCGATCCCGGATGACGGTGAATTGCCGCAAGAATTCCCCAGTCCATTTGATGACAGGCCGCATCCTCTTGCCAGACAGGCCTGTGAACAATTGCAAAACCATCTCGATCAGCAAACATTATGGCAACATGACTTTTATGCGTTAGATGGCGGCAAGATGTTTGGCGTGCTGGTAGTGCGTGATCATGGGGGCCGGATTGGTTTCTTGGCGGCATTTTCAGGTATGCTGGCGGGGCAGTGGTTGTTGCCGGGCTTTGTACCGCCGCTGTTTAATGTTAAGGCATGGAATGAGTTTTTTCCTACGGCTGAGGCCGGGCTGCAGACGTATACAAGACGTATCCTGGCGCTTGAAAATAATAATGAACGGGCGAAGTTACAGTGTCACCTCGACGGGATAATAAAACAACGACAATTATCTCTGGATAAACTCAGAGAACTGCATAAACAGCGCAAGATACAGCGTCATAAACAGCGTGCAGGGCTGCTAGAGGGTGTGGCCGGCAGAGATGAAACGCTGCTACGCCTTTCATTTGAAAGCCAGCAGGACCGGCGTGAGCTGCGTATTCAGGATTCCATCTGGGATGAAAAGCTGGCGCCGGTCACAGAGGCGCTAGCACTCATAGACAAACAAATTTATAAACTGAAACAACAACGGCAGCGACAGTCACGGAAGTTACACAAGCAGGTGTTTGCTTCATATATATTGACCACTAGCCGTGCTGAAAAAAGACCACTTGCAGATTTTTTTGATAATAAACTTCCACCCGGCGGTGCCGGTGATTGTGCCGGTCCAAAATTGTTGCAGTATGCCCATCTACAGGGCTTGAGGCCATTGGCTATGGCTGAATTCTGGTGGGGAGAATCACCTGCTGACGGGGTGCGTAAACATGGCCAATTTTATCCGTCCTGTCGTGGAAAATGTGCGCCAATTCTGCCTTTTATGCTTGACGGTATTGCGGTTAAGGATGACCCTGTACCCGGCAGTGATTTTAACGACCCGACCGCCCCCGAAACGATTTTTGAAGACGATCAGATCGTTGTAGTAAATAAGCCGAGCGGGCTATTGTCGGTGCCGGGTAAAACATTACGTGACTCTGTGCTGACGCGATTGCAGCAACGTTACCCGGATGCCAGTGGACCATTGCTGGTGCATCGGCTGGATATGGCAACATCCGGCTTGCTGTTGGTGGCAAAAAATCCTGCTGTACATAAAATGCTGCAGCAACAGTTTTTGAAACGTACCATCGAGAAGCGTTATGTAGCCGTGTTATCCCGTGTGCTGGATGTTTCCGATGCAACCGAGGGGGTAATTGATTTGCCCATACGCGTAGACCTTGATGACAGGCCACGGCAACTGGTGTGTCATGCCTATGGCAAGGCAGCGCGGACACGTTGGCAGCTTATTACCCAGGATCAGCGCAGGTCGCGTGTTTATTTCTATCCGGTCAATGGGCGTACACATCAGCTTCGTGTACATGCGGCACATAAAAAGGGTTTAAATGCCGCGATTGTTGGTGATGAGCTTTATGGAAAACGTAGTGAGCGTCTGTTGCTACATGCGGAACGCCTGTGTTTCAGCCACCCTGTGACTGGTCGGCGTATCGAGGTCGAAGTGGCAGCACCTTTTTAATGAGTATCTGCTTAATGCTGTATAACTATGGTAGTTTATATTATTGTTTTGATTGATGATCATTTTACAGATGAGGGCTGGCTTAATGATAAACAGGATAATTTCGGGTGGACAAACCGGGGTGGACAGGGCGGCACTCGATGTTGCCATGGCTGCGGGCATTGCTTGTGGTGGTTCCTGTCCTGCAGGCAGGATGGCCGATGACGGTCCGATTCCTGAAACATATCCCCTGCAGGAAATAGCTGACAAGGATCATCTGGTACGGACAGAAAATAATGTCAGGGATTCGGATGGCAGTTTATTATTGTATCGGGAGCAGTTACACGGCGGCACGGCGTATGCTGTCGAGATGGCCAAACATCTTGGGCGGCCGGTGCTGGCGATAGATCTGAATAATCCCCCTGATATTGCGGATGTGGTCGGCTGGGTGGCAGAGAATCAGCTTCAGACTATCCATATTGGTGGCCAGCGCGAACAGTCCAGTCCGGGTATCTATGATCAGGCCAGTGATTTTATCCGGTGTTTACTGGATATGTGTAACACCTAGGACCGCATAGCTGAAAACCCGTTGTTATATTATTATTTTGCTACTGCTGCTGACGGCTTGTGACAGCGGTCCATCGCTGCAACGGCTGGAATCCGATGCCGTACTGGCCTTTGGTGATAGTCTTACCTATGGCACGGGTGCGGGCAGTAGCAACAGTTACCCGGTGGTATTGTCGAACATATCGGGGCGAACGGTCATCAATGCCGGTGTTCCGGGTGAGATGTCATCACAGGGATTGCAGCGTTTATCGCCGGTGCTGGATCAGTTTAAACCGCAGCTGGTGATTTTATGCCACGGTGGTAACGATATCCTGAGAAAGAAAGACCGCACCATACTGGCAGACAATCTCATGGCAATGATTCAACTGGCGCGACAACATGGCGCTGAAGTGGTTCTGCTTGGTGTGCCCCAGTTTGGTCTGTTTCTTTCTGCAGCAGAAGAATACCGACTGGTGGCCAAACGAAGTGCTGTGGTGTTTGCAGAGAATATCTTGCCGGATATCCTGGGAGATAAAACATTAAAGGCGGATGCCGTACATCCAAACCAGGCCGGTTATCGTGAAATGGCACAGCAGATATATGAGGTTATACGCAATGCTGGTGCGTTAGAGTAATATTATTAATATCTCGTGACGTGTATTTTTTGGCGTTTAATTAATTGCCAAACCAGTATGTTCAGGGTTCCTCGACCCATTCTATTTTCCAGTGTCCGGCATTCGGTGTCAGGCAGATCACGGTGCCGGGTTCGAAGCTAATGCCATAGCTGGTGCTGGCATCAACAACCAATAAATTCAGCAGTGCGGGAATGAATGGCAGGTGACTGACTATTAATGTATCGGCATCCCAGTTTGCAATATCATTGGCCAGCCATTGCGGATCATCGTTCGGTTTGATGTGTTTATGGATGTTTAGCCTGATATCAGGTCCTATCTGTGCAGCCATGATTTCGGCTGTTTCACGGGCGCGCGCCTTTTCGCTGTGAAAAATCTGGCTGACCTTTAACCCTTTTTTACCCAGGCGACAGGACAGTTTTTCGATGCCGGCCCGACCTGCGCTGGTGAGATATTGCTCGGGATCAGGCGGTATGGCTGCGGCTTGTCCATGGCGAATTAGATAGAGTTTCATGGTTATTTGTTCCCCAGCTGCTACTGTCTCTTTTATGGTCGGTAATTATTTCGTTTACATCCGGGTATAAATGCCGGAACGCGCTGGCAATAATCAGTATAGTTGTTATGTTCGCTAATCATGCGCCGTTCTTCAAGTTTTGAACCGATGATGAAATAGATGGTGATAATGAAATGCAGGGTTATGCTGTTCACCGTCTGTGTTGGCATGGTATACATAAAGACAATGATACTGCTATACATAGGGTGGTGTATATGTTGATAGATTCCCTGTTCTATAAAAGGCTCCTTGTTACTTTAATCCAAGAAAGGCGGAGACATCGATGGGTTTTAGTGATAACCAGAAAAAATACAGGGCAGCGGCCTGGAGTAGATAAGCAATCCAGCGCAGATTATTTTGTAACATATAGAGTGGGTGGTCCGGCAGGCGATGTATAAAGGATAACCAGACAATACTTAGCACTAACGCACTGATGACATAATAGAGTCTATAGCGTTGTGGCGAAATACCAGTGGCATAAATACGATTTTTGATACGTTGGCTGGCGAGCAGGCTGTGGCAGGCAGCAAAAACAAGACCAGACAAGAAAATGACAGTGACGGAAAACATGATGTGGGTGATAATAGCCCAGCCACATTTGAGCAGCCACTATTTAAGTTACTATTGTTTTTTGAGGGGCTATGTTAAGCGCTACCGTTGATGTCCTGAATGATGGCCAGATTCATAAATTATCCATATTTAATGGATCGTTGCCAATATCATTTTTCACGATTTTACAGGGCTGGCATGATGCTGGTGATTTAAGTCGATTTTTCCTGAGTTGCTTATCAGATAACCCTTTTTCTGCCTATTTTTTGGAGCTACCACCACTTAAACGTGCAGACCTTGAACGGCCCTTTGAGTGTGTGTTTGTCAACAGTCCAGCGCTGGCCACAGTGCGAGCGGATATAGAGGCCTTTTCCACGTATTTTCTTCCTGATACAACGGTGGTAGATTTTTCTAATCTGGGTGGTGATGCCCGTCTGGTTACCCCATGTCCGCTGGCTGTTAATGTGGATTATACACACCTGGCGGTTTTTTCCCGTATGGCCAGTTCAGCACAACAACTGGCCTTGTGGCAGAGAGTTGCTGGTTTAGTTGATAAAAATTTAAATGATCAACCATTGTGGCTGAGTACATCAGGTCTGGGTGTGTCCTGGTTGCACATCCGAATTGATCGGGTGCCGAAATATTACAGTTATCAGGCCTATCGTACGCCTGGAGGATGGTAGTTGTGAGGCATAACGGTCATATTTTAGCTGGCGGATCCTGTGTTAAACTGCCGCAAATAGTTTTGGCAGCATGAAGTGACTGCTACAATCATGACCATTACAAATTATATTCTGGATGTACCGATGAAAAGCACCGTTGTTGCGAGTATTGAATTCTATTACCAGGGTGAAAAATTCACACCTTCGGCTACACTGGATCTGGATGAGCTGATGCAGAAGCATGGCCAGTTGCCTGATTTAAGCTTACTGTTGGCGCGTGCCAATGACATTAGTGAATATAGTTATCAACTTGAAGTAATGCTGGTCGAGCCGATTCTTTTCGACCGGGCCGAAGGTCTGGTGGCCGCCTATATTAACGATCATGTGCTCGATATAAAGGCTTTTGAGGCGGCCTGGCATGAACAGCACCTATCAGGATTAATGCAGGAGTTGGCCAGTCGTGTCATGCAGGTGGAAGATATTGAGCGGCAGCCGGGCCTGAAGCAGGCCCTGCTGGAGGCCTATCACCTGGGTAAAACAGCAGGCCAGCAGGGCATCGCCAGTTAATTACCCAATAACAATAACAAAACCATGAGCAGCGTGGCGCCAGTACCGAAGGCGAATATCATCCAGTCACCCGCCTGCAGGCCGGGTTCCAGAGTCGCCTGTTCAGGGTTATCAGGGTTGTAATAGACGTTGACGCTCATACCCGCGGGAAACTTTTCGACATAAGCCTTGCTGAATTCCCTGGTAGGTGTAGTGCCTGAGGGAAATTCGATATTTTTCAGATAGGTCTGGTCGGCAATAATATAGCTGAAACAGATGTCTGGTAACAGGTCGTCATGTTCAGAACTCATATTACTTTTTTCTATAGTGCCTGCGATATAGGGCCAGCGAGCCGTCCTGCGCGCCTTGTGAATGACGGCAAAGCCCCACAAACTGGTTGCCAGTCCGGCGGCTGTGAAAAGCCCCAGAATAATCGTGTAGGGGTTGAACATAGGTGCTCCTTATAAAGCGGCATTTATCTGCCTGGCAGGGTGCGGACATAAACAAGATAAATAGCACTGCCGCAACAATCAAGCGATAATATGCCTGCCGGTCCGGTACATACTGAGACAGGACGATTGTTTGGAGATAAACCGTGTTGTATATTTATAGCGCTGACGTGCCGGCACTGGATGTGGCGGTGTTACAGGCCTTGGGCCCACGTCATTCATTGACCGTGATACCCGTGTCACCCCGGGAACGTTCTTCAGCCCGGCATGTGGTGGAGTACCTGCGTCAAGCCGGGCTCCATGCCCGGTTACCGGGTTCACGTTTTTTTCAGGACCCCCGGCGCCTGAGCAACATCATCATGAATTCTGATGCCATTTATCTTATGGGTGGCAATACCTTTGAGTATCTGGATTATGCCCGGCGCGTCGGGCTGTTTGATATCCTGGCCGGGTTTGAGGCAAAAGGAGGGCTGATAATGGCTGAGTCAGCCGGCAGCATCATCCTGTCGCCCACCATTATTATGGCCCTGGTGCCGACCACCTGCCCTGACGAACAATTGATGGCGATGGAGGATTTTACCGGCATGGGACGTATCCCATTCCATGTCAGCCCGCACTTTGACCCCAGGGCCGCAGTTGCCAGTTGTGAACTCGATGAGCTGCAGACCCTGGCAAACCTGACTTCAAGCACGGTATGGGTGCTGCAGGACGGTGAAGGTTTGCTGGTTCAGGGGGAAGCGGTCATCGACTGTATTGGTGAACCACAGTGTTTAAAACCACAGGGCGGGGCGGTAGTGGATGATATTCCCGCCTGGCTACCTGATTGGGCGATTGCATCAACAGTGGCCGGATAAGGTATATTAACCGGCGCAAGCATACTTTTATGATGAGACGCGATTATGCATGACGATGAAGAGTTCTCTGACGTTTCGGCGCGACCGAACAAGGAGCAGCTAAAACGTGAAACACAGGCGCTAAAGCTTATGGTGCTGCAATTGATCGAGTTGCCGCTGAGCAAGCTGGAAGGGCTATCCATCGCTGAATCAATCCATAGTGCAATTGTTGCTGCAAAAAAAATGGAGCGTACGGCGCTGAAGCGCCAGATCAAATATATTGTTGGATTACTGCGGGAAGTGGATATTGAAGTGCTTGGCCGTGAACTTTATTTGCTTGCTCAGCCCCATAAAAAAGATGTGCAGGCCTTTCATGAGCTTGAACAATGGCGCGATGCCCTGATAGGGGGGGGTGATGCTGTGATCAATCAGGTGCTGGAGCGTTTTGATACGGCCGATCGTCAGCAGTTGCGTCAGCTGGTGCGAAATGCCCGTAAGGAAAAGGAACAGAACAAGCCGCCCAGGGCAGCACGTATGTTATTTCGTTATTTGACTGAACTGCAGCAGGGCAGCTGACACTATTATTGCTGTCGGCAGCGTATTAAGGAATTGCTATTCCTGAGTGCTGCCTTCTGTTTTGGAGCGTGCGGGGCGGCTGCTCTTTTTCGGTGGCAATGAGAACCAGTCATCTTTAGTTATTTCATGAAAATAATCAGCCGCATCAATAAGAAACCTTGACGTTGTTTTGGCAACGGCAGCTATTTCTACGCGTACACCTTCAGCCTTTAGATGTAAAACCAGGTCTACGTAGTCGGAGTCGCCGGACAGGATAATAATACTATCGACCTTGCTCGCCAGCTGGGTGGCCTTGATGGTTAATGGAATATCTGCACTTTTATGACAGGGTTGTACCGAGCCATGGTAGTTCGCATGCAGGCGTTCTTCGAGCTTGCTGGATATCTGCTTGCCCTCACGAAAATAAACCAGGCGGTTGAGTCCACGGTTACCCAGTAATTTCGGTATCAGGGTGTCGAAATTGATCATGGTGTGTTTGCTGCCCACGGCATCGTGGATGCTGCGTTCAATATTGTTACCATCGACAAGGATAGCGACGGATTGGCTGATAGAAACATTCGCTGCGGTTGTGTCGTTCATGGCTTTCCCGGTTATTGATAATCACCTAATGTTGACCTAAATTTTCTGTTTCGTCCAGTCACATTCAGGCTTAAAGCTGCTGGTCGCAACGGCCGCTTATATGGAATATACTTGATCGGGTTTACTATTGCTGACAGGGAGGGGAAGATGGATATTGTGAGTGTGGTAACGCTGCTTGTTCTGGCCGCAATCGTGTTTTACGTTATCTCAATATATAACAGTCTGGTGACATTGAAAAACCGCTTTAAAAATGCCTTTGCCCAGATAGAAGTACAGCTAAAAAGGCGTTATGATCTGATACCCAACCTGGTCGAAACGGCCAAAGGTTATTTGACGCATGAGCGGGAGACGCTGGAATCGGTGATTGCGGCACGTAATTCCGCACTTTCGAGCCTGGGGTCAGCGGCAGCAGATCCGGGTAATGCTCAGGCCATGCAATCACTCATCGGCGCTGAGGGTGCCCTGACGAGCGCACTGGGGCGACTAAATGTGGTCATGGAGGACTATCCTGATCTTAAGGCCAGTGATACGATGCGCCAGCTCAGCGAAGAACTGACTTCAACTGAAAACAAGGTCGCCTTTGCACGGCAGGCCTTTAATGATGCCGTCATGCATTTTAACACCTATCGCCAGTCTTTTCCCCCCAACGTCCTGGCCGGTATATTTGGTTTTCGCGAGGATGCGACATTACTCGAATTCGAAGATTCGGCGGCAATCCAGGAGGCCCCGAAAGTTTCTTTTGACTAGATTAACAGTGTCCGGTGAATTTTTTTAATGCCCAGGATCAGGCGCGGCGCAGGACGCGATGGCTGGTCCTGTTGTTTATCCTGTCCATAATCAGCCTGATTATTCTAACGGAGTTGTTGGTGATCAGTGTCCTGTTTTTTAACAATGCCACCGAAGGCCAGCAGTTTCTGCAATTTATCAGAGAGCTTCCCGGCGCCCTTCATCTCAGTGTCTGTGCAATAGTAGGCCTTATTATACTATTTGGCACCCTATCCAAATCTTATCAACTACGTGCAGGTGGCCAGGTGGTGGCGGAGATGATGGGTGCTCGACTGGTGCCTGGAAATACGGCCGATCTTTCCCGGCGACAGTTGCTGAATATTGTAGAAGAGATGGCGATAGCCTCTGGCATACCGGTTCCACCGGTGTATATTCAGGAACAGGAGCGCTCTATTAATGCCTTTGCCGCCGGTCGGGGTACGGATGACGCGATTATCTGTGTCACTCAGGGTACGCTGGAGGCCCTCGACCGCGATGCCCTGCAGGGAGTGATTGCACATGAGTTTAGCCATATCCTCAATGGGGATATGCGCATGAATATTATAATAACCAGTATCCTGAACGGAATTTTATTGCTGGGGCTGATGGGTGCCCGAATGATGAGGCATCTGTCAATTCGTCGCAGTTCTTCGCGGAATAGCGGTGGTGTGGTGTTTATCGGACTCGGGCTGATGGCGATTGGTTTTGGTGGTAGTCTGTTTGGCAGCCTGATCAAGGCCACCGTTAACCGTCAGCGAGAATATCTTGCAGATGCCTCTGCAGTTCAATTTACACGTAACCCGGCGGGTATTGGTTCAGCACTGAAGGCGATTGGTGGTTACAGCTATGGTTCGCGGCTGTTACACCCGAATGGCGCTGAAATCAGCCACTTCCTGTTTGCCAGTGGCCATTCCGTCTGGTTGCAATCGTTATTTTCAACACATCCACCTTTATCTGAACGTATTCTCAGGCTGGATCCGGACTGGGATGGTAGTTATCCACAGGTCAGCACCTCATTCACGAAGAAAGTTATTACAGAAGAAATCCTGGATGGTAAACAGCAACAGCGGTTTGAGCGCGCAGCCCCGGTCACTGCCATTGTTGTCGCTGACGCCATTGCCCGACTGGAGCAATCTGGTGAAGCAAATCTCCAGCATCTAGATGATGCCCGTACCCTCATAGCGTCTTTGCCAGTGGTCATAAAAAATGCGGCACATGACCCATACCATGCGCGGGCACTGGTCTATGCCTTGTTGCTAAGCGCGGATAAAAACGAGCGTAGTGCGCAGCAACAAATTATAGCAGAGCAGGCAGAGGCCGGTGTTGATGAAAAGTTAAAATCGCTTTACATAATTTTGCGCTCACTCGGCCGTGAAACCTATTTGCCACTACTGGAGATGGCTTTGCCAGCGCTGCGGTCCTGTTCACAGAAGCAGATAGCGGGTTTTTTGAGGGTAGTTAACCGTCTGGTACGTCATGACAATCATGTCAGCCTGTTTGAGTGGTGCTTGACTGCGGTTATACGCAATAACCTGACAGTCGTGCTGGATAAGGCAAGTAACAGGCCAGGATATCTGCAGCTAGCCAGGGTTAATATTCAGGTCCGCGTTATACTCTCCCTGCTGGCCAGAAGCGGAAGTTCTGATGAAGCCATGCAAAAAAAGGCCTATAATGCGGCACTGGATTTTCTCGAGATTGAATCACAGGCGATGTATGCAGATACTGATTTGCGTTTCGAAACTGTCGATCATGCCCTGAAGCAGATCGATCGTCTTGTACCACTTGATAAACAACGTTTTTTAAATGCCTGTATTGTGCTCATTAAGGCTGATCATACTTTCCAGATAGAAGAGATCGAGGTGGTTCGCGCAGTTGCCTCGGCATTACATTGCCCCATACCATCCCTGCCGCTGGCTGTTGCCGACGCAGTATAACTGGATCAGGACTTGCCTGATTATTATATTCTTTTACCGCGTATGTTTACTCGATATTTCGAAGACTGTTTTCAATTTTCCTGGCTACTTGCAGTGTTATTATGTGCCTGTTATACACCCCCGGTATTTTCTGCAACCGGATCGGATACGGAGTCGATAAAAACAGGCGGAGTTATAGCGTTGGCTAGCCATCTGCCTAATTATATTATTCTCGACCCGGAGCAGAATGTTCTAAAATTTCAGATCAGTGTGCGTAAAAGGTTGTACCAGGATCATTTATATTTTGCCTATACACAGGAGTCCTATTGGGATCTGGCCAGCAAATCATTGCCATTTATTGAAAGCAACTATAATCCTGATATATTCTGGGATGTGGAACATCGGGGTGATGAGACGGCTGGTTATCATCACCGTTTTGGTATAGAACATGAGTCCAATGGGCTTGATGGTATTAATTCTCGTAGTTGGAACAGGGCTTATTTCAAGCTTGATTACGCCTTTGAGCCTGACCGGGCCAGGGTAGGCCAGGCCGTTATCAGGCAGTTCCTGATCGAAAAAAGGCATAATTTCAGTGTCAAGCTCTGGAATGGTTTTGAGATTGCGAAGGAAAATCCCGATATTGAGAAATATTATGGAAATTTCCAGTTGGGTTACCGCTTTGGTGATCAGAAAACCGGTGTTGGTCTGAGCTCCCGGTTTGCTGCTAGTGGCAGATGGCGCAGTAGTCAGCTTGACTTATTGTTTATGATTCCCGGCTCGGATATATTTTCCTATGTTCAGGTCTGGAATGGTTATGCTGAAAGCCTGTTACGTTTTAATCAGGATGTTCGGATTGCGCGCCTGGGTTTTTTATTTGAATTATAATTGATAGCACACTAGATATTCATGGAGGACATCATGAAATATTATTTAATGGTTTTTTTATTTATGCTGGTATCCCAGCTTTCCCAAGCAGCAATCGTAGACAGGGATGTTGATTATACCTCTGGTGCTACTTTAATGAAGGGTTATATCGCTTATGACGACCAGTTCAAGGGGCAGCGACCTGCTGTTTTGATTGTGCATGAGTGGTGGGGGCACAATGATTATGCCCGTGATCGGGCCCGCCAGTTGGCACAGCTGGGTTATGTAGCTATGGCGGTTGATATGTATGGTGATGGCAAACAGGCGACACACCCTGATGATGCCAAGAAGTTTTCATCTGAAATATCAAATGATATCGAATTGGCTAAACAACGTTTTATTGCAGCCATGGCAATATTACAACAACAGGAGCTGGTAGAAAAAAACCGGATTGCCGCAATAGGTTATTGTTTTGGTGGCGCCGTGGTTCTGAATATGGCACGTGAAGGTGTTGATCTACGTGGTGTTGTCAGCTTTCATGGCAGCCTGGCCACAAATAGATTCGCCACTCCGGGCAGTGTCAAGGCGCGGATCCTGGTCGCCCACGGTGCTGAAGATCCATTTGTTCCTGCTTTACATATCACCAATTTTTTAAATGAAATGAACAAGACGCAAGTGGACTATAAATTTATTGTTTATAGTGGCGCCAAACATGCTTTTACTAACCCGGAAGCGACAGCTTATGGCACACGTTTTAATCTGCCGCTGGCATATAATCATAAAGCGGATGCTGATTCATGGAATGATATGCAGATATTTCTGAAAGATATCTTCAGTCAATAATGACCTGCGACCATATCATTTTCTATTTATATGGATGCTAACTAATGTCATCTACAGGGGGGGGATTCTGGTTACATAAATCACTGCTGCAGATGACTGATAGCGAATGGGAGTCATTATGTGATGGCTGCGGTCGTTGTTGCCTGGTCAAACTTGAAGATGAAGACAGCGGTGAGATCTATTTTACCAACATTGCCTGTCGTTTGTTTGATGACGAGCATTGTAAATGCCGGGATTATAGTCATCGTACTGAGCAGGTGCCGGGATGCCTGGTGCTAAGACCGCTCAATGAATCCTTGCTGGCAGCGCTGCCACCCAGTTGTGCCTATCGTCGTCTGGCCGAAGGCCGTGGCCTTGCAGGCTGGCACCCGCTGTTATCGGGTGATTCTGAAACTGTTGTTCAGGCCGGTATTGCCATGCGTGGCCAGGTCATTTCCGAGGAATTTATTCATCCGGACCAATGGCAGGAGCATATTATCAGCTTCTGATGTTACGATTAATGCATGATTCATGGTATGTTTAGCTCAATTCGATTGACAGGGTCTCCAGGCCTCTGTCCGGCGTTTTTTTTATTTCTTGCATGTCTGTTATGTCCCCTATCTGTTGTGGCTGATGATTCAGTGGCGGGCAGTGTCGATAGCAACTGTTCAGAATCAGCTTCAACTTGTACCAGCACTGATGCGGGTATGCCAGCAGCAGCGGAAATTCAGGTGGATGACATTGACAGCATATTTTCCTTGCTGGATGGTACCAATGAGTTGCTCGGTGTCGGAATTTATGGATTTGCTCGTCGCATTGATGAATTTTTTGCTGATGAGAAACTCTACTATGAGAGCAGTGGTAGTTTTGTTCGTTTAACTGTAGATCATGTCTGGCAGCAGCGTGATGATAATGGGTTTACCGGTAATATTCGGGTCAAACTGAATCTCCCGCGCACCAATGAGAAATACAAGTTTGTCATTGAGAGTGACCCTGACCGTTTGCGCGATGAACTTGATAGTGATGTCCAGAGCAGCCCAGTTGATGCCGCCGATAATCAGGACTATTTTGCCGGCTTACAGACCGTTATCGGCCGTGAAGATCGCTGGCGATATCGAGCCGGTATTGGTATCAAGGTACGCTCACCTGTAGATAGTTATATACGGATAGGCGCCCGGCGTATCTATCCATTTACCTTCTGGTCATTGCGTCTGGATGAGTCTATGTACTGGTTTGACCGGGACGGTCAGAGTTTTATTACCGCTATAGAATTTAATCGGAGTCTACATGATAAGCTGTTGTTTCGTGCTAAAACCCAGGCTCGCTGGGCAGAAAAACAGGACTCTATCGGTAGCAGCCAGGTATTTACTCTTTATCAGACCCTTGACGAAAATCGTCTGGTTTCGTTACAGGCGGGTGTTTATGGAGAAAGCGAGCCGACACTGCATGCCAGCAATTATCTGGTTTCGGCCAGTTTTCGTCAGAATCTGCGTCAGCAATATTTGTTCCTGGAGCTTACCCCGCAGGTTCGTTATCAAAAGATTAATGGTTTTGTCGCTGAGCGCGGTTTTGTGTTACGGCTTGAGTGGGTGTTTCAGGGATGAAAAGATAGGACTTAGGGCTTAAGACCTGGGGCCTGTGTCCGGGGCTGCAGGAGTGGCAGTAGGGTTGGCCAGACATTGTCGAGTATCTGGCCCTGGGCCTCGGCCGTAGGGTGTACACCATCGGCCTGCATGAGATGACTGTGGTCAGCTACCTGATCCAGCAGGCGTTTAACCAGTGGGATATGCCATTGCCTGGCCAGTCGTTGATAAATGGCAGCAAAGTTACGATTAAAGTCCAGGCCGTAATTTGGTGGCAGACGGATGCCGACGAGTAAGACCTGGCTACCATGCTGCTGGCTCTTTGATATCATCTGGCTGAGGTTTTTTTTGATATCGCTTAATGACAGGCCCTGCAGACCATCATTGCCGCCCAGGGCAATAATGATAATATCGGCCTGGTGTTTTTCCAGTAGCCGGGATAGTCGACTCAGGCCATTGCGGCTGGTGTCACCACTGGCGCTGGCATTGATTACCCGGTGTGGATAACCCTGAGTTGTTAGACGTTGTTGTAATAAAGACACCCAGCCCTGCGGGTAATCGATACCATAGGCGGCACTGATACTGTCACCGATTACCAGCAGTTCTGGCGTGGCGGCAGTGGCCGGTTTGGCAATCAACCCTGGCGCCAGACTGATGTTTAGCAGAATAATGAGAATGAGGAGTTTTTGTCGCATGACTGGTGAGATAGCCGCAGTTTCTGTTGTCCACTTGAGTAAGCAGGTTCTGACCTCGGAAGGACCATTAACCCTGCTTGATGATATCAGTTTTAGCATACCTTCCGGTACCTCTGTAGCCATATTGGGGGCCTCCGGTTCCGGGAAAACAACCCTGTTGGGTTTGCTGGCTGGACTTGATATGACCAGTTTTGGTCATGTGGAAATTGACGGTCAGCGTATCGATACGCTTGATGAAGATGGCCGGGCGCTGATACGGGCACGTAAGGTAGGTTTTGTGTTTCAGAATTTCCAGCTGCTACAGGGCTTAACCGCCCTCGAAAATGTCATGTTACCGCTGGAATTGGCCGCCGATCCGTCTGCCAGGAAAAGTGCGGCTGAACTATTACAGCGGGTAGGGCTGGGGCAGCGCAATCATCATTATCCACAACAATTATCCGGTGGTGAGCAACAGCGTTGTGCTATCGCCCGGGCCTTTGCCTGCCGTCCCCGTTTATTATTTGCCGATGAGCCGACCGGCAATCTGGATCAGGCGACCGGGCAACGGATTATCGAGCTGTTATTTGAGCTAAACCGTGAACAGGGTACAACCCTGGTCATGGCGACACATGATGAACAACTGGCCGGGCGTTGCGACAGGCGTCTGCATCTTGATGGTGGTCGTATGTTAAAGGATGACACGCTGAATGACTAACCGGCCCGGTTTGATGATGGATAGTCGTTATGCCTGGTTCATGCTGGTTCGTGACTGGCGCAGTGGTGAATTACGTATACTGCTGCTGGCCCTGATCATTGCCGTTGGCAGTGTGTCATCGGTGGGCTTTTTTGTTGACCGTGTTGAGAGAGGTATGGATCGGCAGGCGGGGGAATTACTCGCGGCCGATCTGATAGTCAGTTCGAATCGTCCGATTGAAAACACGCTGCTTGAAGCAGCTCGACGTTTTCAGTTAACAAGCGCCCTGACAACGGCCTTTCGCAGTGTGGTGATGACCCAGTCCGCACCGCAACTGGTTGAAGTCAAGGCCGTCAGCCCCTCTTATCCATTGCGTGGTGAATTGCGCGTGGCGGAAAGCGCCTTTGCCGACGATCTGGTGATGCAGCACGGACCGGATCGCGGTGAGGTGTGGGTGGAGTCTCGCCTGTTACAACTGCTGGGCGTTACTGTGGGTGATACGCTGACGCTGGGTCAGTCGAACTTCAGAATCGGCCGGGTGCTGGTCTATGAGCCGGATCGTGGCGGCGATATCTTTTCTATTGCACCGCGTGTCATGATGCATGGCGATGATATTGCAGCAACGGGGCTGATACAGCACGGAGCGCTGGTCAAGTATCATTTGTTACTGGCGGCCCGGGAGGTAAATCAGCGTCAGGGTTTGCAGGCCTATCGGCGCTGGTTTGAGCAGCAGCCTCAGGAAGGCCTGCGTTTGACCGGCGTCAGGGAAGGCCGTCCCGAATTACGCACGGCACTGGATCGTTCGCAACGTTTTCTCGGGCTGGCCGCACTGGTCAGTGTACTGCTGGCAGGTGTGGCGATTGCGACAGCTACACGGCACTTTAGCCAGCGGCATCTCGACACGAGTGCCATCATGCGTTGTTTGGGCGCCACCCAGGGCCGGGTGATACGACTGTTTCTGCTGGAGCTGCTGCTGCTCGCCGTGCTTGCCAGTAGCCTGGGTTGTCTGTTGGGTTATGTGTGCCAGTTCGCCATCAGTCACTTGCTCGACAGGTTGTTACTGGTGGATCTGCCTCTGGCCGGCTGGCAAGGTTTGTTGAGTGGTTATGCGACCGGCATGATCCTGTTGCTGGGTTTTTCCCTGCCGCCCTTGCTGTCCCTGAGGACAGTACCACCACTACGTGTGTTGCGTCGTGATCTGGGAGCGGCGCCGACAGCCAGTAGCCTGGTTTATGGTGCCATCATCATGGCCATGTCCCTGTTGATGTACTGGCAGACCGGCGAGTTATCACTGGTGTTGTGGGTGGTGACGGGTCTGCTGGCAACCTTGCTGATGCTGGCGCTCGTGGCCTATGCCCTGGTGTTGTTATTGTCCCATATGCGTCAGCGTGCCAGTGTCAGCTGGCGTTTTGGCCTGGCGAATATTGCCCGCCGTCGTGCGGCCAGTGTGGTGCAGATTGTGGCGCTGGGTGTTGGCATCATGGTGCTGTTGTTATTATCGATTATCAGGACCGATCTGCTTGATGGCTGGCGCGACAGCCTGCCTGACCAGGCGCCCAATCACTTTCTGGTCAATGTACAGAAGGATCAGGCCGATGCCGTGCAGGCATTCCTGCGCGGGCAGGGTGTCACCGCGGCGCGGCTTTACCCCATGGTCAAGGCGCGCCTGCGCCGTATCAATGGACAGACGGTGCAGCCTGAAGATTATCAGGATGGTCGCGCCCGGCACCTCGTGGCGCGTGAGTTTAACCTTTCCTGGGCGGCTGAACAGCAGGCCGACAATCGTGTGGTCGCCGGTAAATGGTGGCATGAATCGGATCAGGGACGATCACTGATATCGCTGGAGAAGGGCCTGGCCGACACCCTCGGGCTCGCTATTGACGACCGGTTGATATTTTCAATCAATGGTGAAGAACAGGGTTTTGAGGTCAGCAACCTGCGCGAGGTGGACTGGGACAGTTTTAATATCAATTTCTTTACCGTCGTGCCCCCCGGTGTTCTCGAAGACCAGCCATCAAGCTGGGTCACGAGTATCTATTTGTCACCCGCGCAAAAAAGCCTGCTGGGGCCACTGGTGCGCCAGTTTCCGAATATAACCGTCATCGACGTGGCGACGATCATGGCGCGCGTGCGTAGTGTCATGGACAGGGTAACGCTGGCCGTTGAGTTTATCTTTTTCTTCACCCTGCTGGCCGGCATCGTGGTGTTGTTTTCCGCCATCCAGGCCCATCAGGGCGAACGCCGTTACGAAAGCGCGATATTACGCACACTCGGGGCGCAGCGCGGAACCCTGTTACAGGGCCTGATTGCCGAATTTTCAATGCTTGGCGTCGTGGCCGGACTGCTGGCCGGCATTGCCGCCACCGCTCTGGCCTATGTCCTGGCCGAGCAGGTGTTTCATTTTACTTATCAGTTTAATCCGCTGGTTATTATCACCGGCCTGATCAGTGGGGTTGCTGTTGTCGGAGTCTCCGGCGTGCTCGGGACACGTGCAGTATTACGTCAGGCACCGCTGGTGACGCTGCGGGCTGGCTAGAGATCAGTGATACACACTAGCCGTCAGGGATGGTACTAATACTTTTATCCGGGATGAGTTGATCTTAGTCTAAAGTCATAGCTATGGCCTGAAACAGGCAATGAGCTATAGTGGATGAGAGGCGGGTACATACTGCTAAGCTGACTAATTAATAAAAAAGCCCACCGAAGCTGGTTCAAGCTTGGTTCTGGATGTCTGCTTCAGACTCACCATTTTCCAGACGTTTTATCAGCCCTTCAAGGATAGTAATGGCTGTGTCCTTGTCTGAGAATGGGCCGTACGGTTTGTTATGACTCAGCATAAAATACCAGCCTTCACCGCGGCCGTCAAAATCTCTCTGATAAAATGTGTGGCTATAGAGCGAATCAGGGGTGGTTTCTCGATGATTTGATTTCTTTTTCATTAGCGCTCCTATTATCAGTTAGCCATGAATCTTTACTGCGAAAATGGTCTGATACTAAAAAAGAGCTACTATGAGGATGAAAAAGGATATGCCACTTAAACAGGATTTCTCCTTATGATATTAGCTCCTTATATCCTTAGCTATCGGCATTTACTATAAATTATTAAGGGGTAATTTTGGTGGGGCATGTTAGAGGCATCCAAATCTATGGTATAAAAAAACTACCGAAGTGGGACTTGTCACCAGATACCCGATCCGCTTCGTGGCGACGTGTCCAGCTTCCTATAAGACAATGTGGGTAAGCCTTACAAATAATCGGGGTCAGGTCTGACCCTCTTGGTATTTTTTTATAGCGGCTGGTTATCTGGCGTCAAGTAATTAGGCTGGAAATTGATCGGGAAGCAGAGTTATATGGTAAGTATCGTGCTTGCGATCCATATGGCAATAGATGATGCGTAAAATTGGATGAAATATCATCGAAGCTTGTCGATTATTTCAGCCCTAGATAGGGGCGCTTCGACACGATGACATCGACAACTGCCATTCAAGGGGTTGTTAAAATCTAGTTTTTCTTTATCTCTGCGCGGGTCGACACATTCCTTGCAAACTTCACCCGCGTACTGAAGAAGTACGTCACGCCAAGACAGGATTGTGTGAGCAACTGACTTAGCCATATAATTACTGGCTGCGTTATCAAAATCTTCACCGCTAGGATAATATAAATGCACCACATCGATTATCCATGCATCACTACTAAACGCATTAGTATTCTTATCTTTCATATTGTTAAACTCCTGTAAATTTCAGGATATTAAACCTAGCATGATTATCTTCTAAACGGATCACCCAAAAGTATTAGATGGTTGAATATTAGTAACTATAAATAGATTAAAACGATGATGTTGCCCGTGATTGTTAAAGGCATCGCTGATCTATAAACGGACTAATGATCTACGGCTGGTTCAATTGTTGCCTGGGCATACTAAACTAGAGGGGAACAATGGCTTCAGGTCTTGAACTGTTGACGCAGGGGTATCTGACTTTTCTTGGTGAATTATGTCTCTGATTATGCCTTTTTATAATAAATTCGTTGGCAATATTCACTGCATCAGGCGTGATGCTGCATTGCTCCATTCTACAGCTTGGAAGTAAAAACTACTCATATCGGCTTCATTTAACTTGCTGTCTTCAAGAAATTTCCAGTCACCTTTTTCATAAGCGAGAGTGTAATTCAGGGCGTCTGTATATGGCCCTTTATGGTAGAGTAAGGCGTTTTTGATATCATCCGCAAGCGGTAGCATGGATAATAATTCATTCAAAGGGGTGTCCATGAGGGCGTCGAGTGTTGAAAACAGGCCGACTATAAATGCCGCACCATTATTCCCCTGGCCACTGGCTGCGGTTAATAATTCACACATCTTTGCCCGAAGTAAAGCCGATCGAATCAGCTCGAAGGTCTTCCCTTTAATATTGGATAAGGAAATCATGCTGGCCCAGCGTTTAACTTCATCCTGGCCAAGAATTATTATCGAGTGACGAATTGATTCTACTTTATTTCTAACCGGTACTGAGGCGCTGTTGATATAGCGCAACAATTTGTAGCTTAAGGCAACATCCTGCTCAATAATATTTTCCAGGTCATGTGTTTCTATATGTTCTTTCTGTAACTCTGCCAGCAATTGCATGACATGCAGCCGATTGGCTGGCAGCCGGTTATCGCGAGTGATTCTTGGGCTGAATATAAAACGGCCTTTATAATAATCAAGGCCCAGTTTGCGACATTGATCGTATTGTATAAGTGTATCAATATTTTTTGCCAGGATCTTTACCGGGAATCCCTGTAATGAAGAAACCAGGTTTGATAGTTTCCCGGTATTCAGTTTCTGAATATCGATTTGAACGACAGTGGATAGTTGAATCAAATTTCTGTGGCTCTTGTCAAGATCAAAATCATCAAGCGCGAGCTGATAGCCTTTATTGATTTGTGACTTTAGCGCCATTGCAATATCAGTATTGCTACCTATGTCTTCCGATACTTTAAGTATTAGTTGATGACTTGGTGGGGGTAGCTTCTCGTTTAGGCTAACATAGCCATCTGTTACCTTTATAAATGCCAGGTGGTGTTCGGCTAACAGGTCCAGGCAGTATTCTATGCAGCCATTGATGATATTTTCAATGGCTTTGTGATCTTCGCTGCTGGTTTCTACGTTGCCCTGATCAAATTTATAATCCAGATCATATGCTACAAGCTGTTCGTTACTGTCAAAAATAGGCTGGCGTACTAAATAAGAATCAAACACTTACAACATCCTTTTATCGATTTTATGACTTATTCATGTAGTTAATATTATCTACAGTTAGATGCGGCGGATAAAATGCTGCGTCACTGTGAATATGTAACAGCATTATTAATGCAATCCAGCTGTAGGAGTCAACATACAATCATATTGTGCCAGTGCAGCTGGCTGACTGTCCAATAGATATGCCGCTGCTAAATATACTGACCGGCTACCCATCCAGATGACCAGGCCCATTGAAAATTATAGCCACCCAGCCAGCCACTGACATCAACAACTTCGCCGATAAAATAGAGTCCGCTAACTGACTGGCATTGCATTGTTTTAGACGATAGTTCCTTACAATCCACGCCACCAATTGTAACCTCGGCCGTACGGTAACCTTCAGTGCCATTAGGTAGAATGCGCCATTGCTGTAGTTGTTGTGCAATTGCAGCGAGTTCTTTATGGTTGATATTTTGCAGTGGGAATTCGATTAAATCGATGGCAAGCAGGGTGCTGATCAGACGCCTGGGTAGCCAGCGTGACAATACCGTCTTTAATTTCTGCTGCGGTTGTTTATCGCGGCATGACTTTAATTCATCTACTAATGCCAGGTCTGGAAGCAGGTTGATTATGATCTCTTCACCGGGTTGCCAGTAGGATGATAATTGTAAAATGGCCGGGCCACTCAGGCCGCGATGGGTGAAGAGGATGTTTTCACGAAATTGCCGGCGTTTATTACTCACAATGCTGTCGATGGCGATACCGGACAAGGGCGAAAGTTGTGCCTTGTCCGCGGGTTGTAGCGTGAACGGAACCAGACCGGCATGGGTGGGGATTATGTTTAGCCCGAACTGTTCTGCAACTCGATAACCGAAGGGGCTGGCGCACATGCGTGGTATCGATAGTCCGCCAGTGGCGATCACAACTGATCTGGCGCAGATTTCACCGCGAGCGGTTTTAAGGGTAAATATATCGCTTTTGGTGATTTCATCGATTTCGGTATTAAGCTGGATCCTGACCTTGTGCTGCTGGCATTCATCCAGCAGCATTTTCAGAATATCAGCGGCACTGTCATCGCAAAATAACTGGCCATGGTCACGTTCATGGTAGTCGATGGCATGTTTATTGACCATGGCAATAAAATCCCACTGGGTAAATCTGCTCAGGGCGGATTTGCAAAAATGGGGGTTGCTGGAGATGTAATTATCGGCGCTGACATCGGTGTTGGTAAAGTTGCAGCGGCCGCCGCCGGACATGAGGATCTTTTTACCGGCCTTGTTGGCATGGTCCAGTACCAGTACAGAACGTTGTCGTTTACCGGCTTCAATGGCGCACATCAGGCCGGAGGCACTGGCGCCGATTATGATGGCATCATAATGTTGTGTCATCCGTCGATGTCCAGCAGGGGCGAGGGTGGGTGGTAGCTGATATCCACGATCGTTAATTGTTTTTCACCCCCAGGGAGCTCAATGGAGACCCTGTCGTCCAGCTTTTTAGTCATCAGGGCCCTGGCCACGGGTGCATCCATGCTGATGTAATGTTCGTGCTGGTCAAATTCGTCCGGGCCGACGATGCGATAACAGTGCTCCAGACCCTGATCATCTTCGACAGTCACCCAGGCGCCAAAAAAGACGCGCTTCTGATCATCAGGCGGGCGCTCGACAACCGTCAGTTCATCAAGGCGTTTTTGCAGATATCCTAGACGTCGGTCAATTTCGCGTAATTGTTTTTTGCGATAGATATATTCAGCATTCTCGGAGCGGTCACCTTCGGCCGCCGCCGCACTGACGGCGGCCGTGACTTCACGTCTTTTTTGCCACAGCCCCTGGGCCTCCTGTTTTAATGTCAGGAAGCCTTGTTGTGTAATATAATGTGATCCACGAGGTTGCGGAGGTCGCCAGCGGCCCATGTCTGAAGTGTATCCGGTTTGTTAGCTGCAGTCTTGAGCCTGGCAGTGTATTTCAACACTGATAGTGCAGCAAGCCTGTGTCGTTTCTGAGGGGGGGATTATGAAAAGCTTGTATTTGAAAGTAGGGGTAATGGCATTACTGGCCCTGATAATTTCGGCCTGCGGTCAGGCGGCACCAGTGATCAGCAGTGCTGAGTTACTGCAACGGTTGCAGGGGCCTCAGGAGATGCTGGTGGTGCTGGATGTGCGTTCAAAGGGTGAATATGACTCTGGTCATGTGCCCGGTGCCATCAATGTTCCACATGACCAACTGGCAGCACGACTTAACGAGCTGCGTTCACGTGACAATGCCGAATTTGTGGTGTATTGCGAATCGGGACGCCGTGCGGGTAAGGCCGAAGCAATCCTGCAGGCCGAGGGTTTTCTCAATGTCCGGCACTTGCAGGGCGATATGAAGCAGTGGCGCAGGGATGGATTACCGAGCGAGAAAACGACAATACAATAACATACCTCTTCCTGGTCCCGGTGGCGGGCTCAGGTCAATCGTTATCTATTGTAAAAACTGTATAAGATAAAAAGAACCCCGCAGTTAGCGGGGTGCTTTTTGTATCTATACAAACCGGTTGTCTATTCCTAACCGGTTGCAGCGCTAATTAGGCTGCGGTCACTTTAGTGGCCTGCGGTCCTTTCGGTCCAGACTCAGTTTCAAATGTAACCTGCTGGCCTTCAGCCAAAGTTTTGAAGCCTGAGCCTTCGATAGCAGAAAAATGTACGAATACATCCGCGCTGCCATCAGAAGGAGCAATAAAACCAAATCCTTTGGATTCGTTGAACCACTTAACGGTACCTGTTGCCATGAAAAAAATCCTCAAAAATAAAAAAATAATGTATTGCCGTTCGATGAAAAAAATGCAGGAGAAACCGGGAGGGTGCTTCTGAATATTAGTAAAAGAACATGCAATGCTTTCGTATTGTATACGAACTTATGCGGAAATACGAAAAAAACTACAAAAAATCATGAAATTCTGTGATTATTTGATTGCATATTTGTAACTGTATGATAAATATATGAAAAATTAAATAAAAAACTATCGCTTTTGTGGCCAGGCCAGTCAAAAATTGGCCTGGTGCCGGTTTAAACAGCAATAATAACGCGAATGGCGTCCAGTCGCGGCTGTGTTTCCTTGAGCGTGGCATCCAGTTGCTGGCGCTGGATTGCAAAAAATTCGATCTCATCATCGCGGATATTTGGATTAACCTGGCGCAGGGCCTTGAGACGGTTTAACTCGTCCAGCAGGCGCCCCCCCAGCTGTTGTTCTATCTGTTGTAGTAGTTTATCCGCCTTGCTGCCGGCCAGCTCATCACAGTGTCTGATCATTTTACGCAGGATGTCGATGCGGGCGCGAATAACCTTGTTGCGGGTTTCCTGATTGAGGGTAGCGCCTACTGCGATGATGTTTTCATGCGCTAACAACTCCTCGTGATCATTGCCATTTTGGTCAATCACAACACGTATGGTTTGAGCCGGTAACTGCCTGCCGGATAGCTCGTTGCTGGTGCTGACAGGTTCCAGGATATACAGGCATTCCAGTAACACAGTCCCTGATTTGACGGCCGAATATTTTGTTGTGGTCATGGCGGTATTGCCCAGTTCACTGCTCAGCAGGCTGTCCATGGCGCCGATAGTGAGGGGATGTTCCCAGGTGATGAAGTGGATATCCTCGTTGGCCAGGGCAGTGTCACGATCATAGGTGATGGTCATACCGTCGCTCGGCAGGCCGGGTAGACTGCTGATCTGCATGTGATCACCAGGACGAATAATCTGACACAGGTGGCTATGGTCTTCGCTGTCGATGCCAAAACTGTCGAACAGGGTGCTGAGATATTCAGACAAATATGTGCTTTCTTCGCTATCGTGTTGCAGGGCCCGTCTTCTTAACTGTTCGGCCTGACGTGGACGGCAGGAGTTATATTCCAGTAGCCGGTCACGGCCCTGTTGCAGCGCATCATTATAGGATTGATGTAATTCCCGGCTGCGGTTGACCAGGGATTGTAATGCCATAGAGCCCAGGTTTGCTGTTTGCAGCGCAGTAATGAGTTCCTGCTCGACTTCGATAAACACATTGTGTCCGGCCGGACAGGTGTGTTCAAAGGCCGAGAGCCCGTGATGATACCAGTAAAACAGAGTGGCCTGAGCCGTGTCTTCGATATACGGCGTATGGATCTGTATGGTCTGGTTTTGTCCAATCCGGTCCAGGCGGCCGATGCGCTGTTCAAGCAGGTCCGGGTTCAGTGGCAGATCAAACAGAACCAGATGATGGGCAAACTGGAAGTTGCGGCCTTCACTGCCAATTTCGGAGCACACCAGCACCTGGGTGCCATAGTCTTTATCCGCAAAAAAGGCAGCGGCACGATCACGTTCGATAATTGACAGACCTTCGTGAAAAACGGCGGCATGTATACCGGCCCGGGTTCGCAGGGCCTCGGTGATGTCCAGCGCCGATGAGGCCGTGGCGGTGATGACCAGAATTTTTTCATCCCGCAGTACCTTCAGGCTGTCAATCAGCCAGTTTATCCGCGGGTCGAGCAGGGTCCAGTGCGGGTCAGTTTTAGTGCTGTTATTCTGATAACAGAGTTCCGGTGACAGGTATTGTTGCAGCACCTGGCGGTCTGTTATGTCCTGATCGACAAGGGTTGAGTCCGGTTGTAGTCGTGCCAGATAATCCGCTGCGGCATTGAGCGAATGACTGTTAAGTTTACGGGCTGGAAAACCCTGGATGGCGGAGCGGGTGTTGCGGAATAAGACGCGGCCAGTACCGTGGCGGTCGAGCAGGTGGGCAACCAGTTCGTCGCGTGCCTGCTGATATTCGGTAATAGAGGCCGGTTGTTGCAATGTTTCCAGTAACTGCTGGTTGTCGGCTTCCTGCATGGTGCTGCGCAGAGTTGTCAGGCTGGTTTCACTTAAACTGATGCCTTCATGACGCTCCTGGCTTAACAGTTCTTCGATGGTTTGTGCAATCGGGGCGAAACTTTGTTCTTCGGCAACAAAACTGTCGAAATCAGGGAAACGATCCGGATCCAGCAGGCGCAGGCGGGCGAAGTGGCTAGCCTTACCCAGTTGTTCGGGGGTGGCTGTTAATAACAGCACACCCTTGGTGAGTTGGGCTAGCTCGGCAATACATTCGTATTCAACACTGGCCTGCTGCGGCGTCCATTGCAGATGATGAGCCTCATCAACGACCAGGAGATCCCATTCGCCGGTGCAGGCCTGCCGGAAACGGGATAAATCACTGGTCAAAAATTCCAGGCTGCACAACACCAGCTGCTCGCTGTGGAACGGGTTTTCGTCGGGAGGATTATGAGCTGGCGGGTGTGCGCCGTCAGGATCGTCAGCACCCTCGGCGGCATCACTATCAAACATGGATGCCCAGCGATCATTATCAAAAATACTGAAGTGGAGGTTGAAGCGGCGCAGCATTTCGACCAGCCATTGATGCATCAATGTTTCAGGGACAACAATCAGCACCCGGCGGGCGCGTTCGCTTAATAGCTGCTGATGCAGTATCAAGCCGGCTTCGATCGTTTTACCCAGTCCAACTTCATCGGCCAGTAATACCCGCGGGGCATAACGGCTGGCCACCTCATGGGCGATATAAAGCTGATGAGGTATCAGGCTGGTGCGGGCCCCACACAGGCCATGTAACTCAGAATGGCTGAACTGGCTGCTGTTCAACCAGGATTGATAACGCAATTCAAACCACTTGTTGGGGTCGACCTGTCCGGTAAAAAGTCGTTCGGGAGGGCTGCTGAGTTGAATAAAATTATCCAGTTGAGCTTCATCCAGAGAGATCTTGCGATCGGGCTCATCACTGCGATAGCCGTGATAACTCAACAGGCCCTGTTGCTCACTAACGCTTTCAACCTGCAGGGACCAGCCATCATGGGTCAGGATCTGATCACCGGCAGCGAAGGCCACGCGGGTCAGGGGGGCGCTATCCTTGGCATAGATTCGGGTTTCACCCGTGGCCATAAACAGGATGCTGACCGTGCGATGTTCTACCGTCAATACGGTACCGAGTCCCATCTGTAACTCAGTGGAGCTGATCCAGCGTTGTCCTGGCATGAAGTCGTACACGATATGTTCCTGCGTCTGCTGTAATAACCAAAGGGCCGCTATAGTAGACAATTTTTTTGAAAAAATCCTGTTTCAAGCGTACAAATGCTATGATTTTGCTCTAGCGATGGCAGCCGGCCATCGGTTATTGATTAATCTGTTGTGGGTTATGGATATTCTGTACCGTGATGATCACCTGGTAGCTGTTAATAAACCTTCCGGTCTGCTGGTGCATCGTAGTCCAATTGATCGTCATGAAACACGTTTTGCCATGCAATTATTGCGTGATCAGCTAGGACAGCGGGTCTATCCCCTGCATCGACTGGATAAACCGACATCGGGTGTATTGTTGTTTGCACTGGATGAGGTCAGTGCCCGTTTGATGATGCCTGTCTTCAGTGGCGGTAATATCCAAAAGCAATACCTGGCCGTGGTGCGTGGTTATACGGCTGCGGCAGATAGCATCGATTATCCGCTCAGGGAACTACTGGATAAAATGACTGATGCCCGGGTCGATCCAGACAAGGCGGCACAAGCAGCGATTACGACCTACCAGCGCCTGGCAACCGTGGAATTGCCGCAGGCCGTCGGTCGTTACCCAACGGCCCGTTATTCATTGCTGTCACTGACACCGAAAACTGGCCGCAAACATCAATTGCGCCGGCATATGAAACACATCTTCCACCCGATTATCGGCGACACGACCCACGGCGATGGCCGGCACAACCGCTTCTTTCGTGAGTCATTAGATTGTCATCGTCTGTTGCTTGCGGCTACGCGAATAACATTCAAACATCCGCTGACAAATGAAGATTTGGAATTAAGGGCGCCTGTGGATGAATCATTTGCCCAGGTGTTGCAGCAACTGGGTTGGCGTGGCTTATGTCAGGACCTGGGACTAGGGTTTGAGTGAGGAAATCTGATTGTCGCGCGAAAGATTTCTTTTTTATAGTTAGACATAGACAGAGGTACACATGATGGATATACACCCGCAATTACAGACCGACTGCATGATTATCGGCCGTTTTAAACTCTGTCATGTGTTGTTGATGAAGGATGCCAATTATCCCTGGTGTATCCTGGTGCCGGATCGTGATGACATGGGTGAAATCTATCAGCTGGATCCAGCGGATCAGCAACGTGTGCTGCATGAGTCCTCATTGCTTGGAAAGGTCCTCATGGAACTATTTGCCGGACATAAACTCAATATTGCCGCACTTGGTAATGTGGTCCCGCAGTTACATATCCATCATGTCGTGCGTTTTAGTAATGACCCGGCCTGGCCGGCACCGGTATGGGGCAGGGTAGCAGCCAAACCTTATGAGCAACAGGCCCTGACTGACACAGTGCAGAAAATCCGTACAGCCCTGGCAGGTGAACTGGTGTATGACGAAAACTGAAGCGGTCGGTCAAGCCATGTGCATGCCAGGCGTTGCATAGGGACGAAAGAACACCCCTGACTCCTCACCCCTGACGCCTAACTCCTCTCTTAAATATCCGCCGGAACAAGTCACTGATGTCCAGGCTGGCGGCAAAGGCCGCCGGTATCGTGATGAGTGTGATAGCGGTTGCAAAGATCAGTCCCCAGGATAAGGCCAGGGCCATGGGTGAAACAAAAAAGTCCAGTCCGCCCCAGCCATAGGCGGTCGGTAGCAGGCCGACGACCGTTGTTGTGGCGGTCAGTAATACCGCACGCAGACGCCGGCGCCCGGCCTGGATAATGGCCGCGTGGGCCTCGATACCGGATTGTATGGCGCGCTGGATAAAGACCAGCAGCACCAGTGAACTGTTGACGACAACGCCGGTCAGCGCCACCATGCCGAGCATCGAAAAGAAAGACAGCGGCATCGGTTTCCAGAACAGATCATGGACATAAAAACTGACGATAATACCGATAGCACCGAACGGGATTGCCAGCATTACAATAAATGGATAACTCATATTGTTAAACTGAATGGCCAGGATAAAAAAGATCGCTATCATCGCAAAGCCGAAGGCAATGGCCAGACTGATGAAGGACTCCTGATTTTTTTCCTCTTCACCGCCATAACGCACCGACACCTTGTCATTCAGATCGCCAAGCCACACGGCCGTGTTGCTTCTGACATTTTTGTTCAGTGCCAGACTGGTTAGGCGTTTGCTATCGATATCGGCAACGACGTTAACGATACGTACACCATCCTTGTGGCGGATCGTCGTAAAACCATCGCTTTGTTCAAAGCTGGCGATCTTGTGTAACGGGATCAGGCCGTGGGTCTTGTTGGGTATCAACAGATGCTGAAGCTGTCGCAGTTCCTGCTGTTTATCTTCCGGGTAACGAATCGTTACATCGATTTCTTCGGTGCCATGATGCACGCCCGAGACAACCAGGCCGCCCGATGCGGCGCGTATATGTTGTGCGGCCGTGGCCAGGTCTACACCGGCATAGGTTGCCAGGCGCCGGTCCAGATGCACGTGTAATTCGTCATCGCCCTGTTTCAGACCGCTGTCAATGGTGGTGACACCATCGGTATTACGCAGATAGGCCATCAAGCGTTCGGCCGCCTGGGCGCTGAAGTGGTCATCATAACTGGAGATCTCGGCTTCGAGTGCCCGGCCTACCGGTGGCCCCGGCCGGATTTCAGTGAAGGCAATTTCCATCTGTGGGAATAGTGGCGGTATCACCTCGGCCAGCTCCAGCATATCCGTCAGTGCATTATGCTCCGGACGACTGACCGCGGGCGTGAATATAGCGCGAATCTGACCATAACGGGCGCCACGCTGGGTCAGCGGGTCACCTTCATCAACCGATATTTCACCGGTTTTGATCAGTGTGGCCTCGAGGGCCTCGGGATCAACCCGTTGCCGTATTTCATGATCAATCTGGCGCATGTGGTCGCGCATCGTATTGATGCTGGTGCCCGCCGGTGCCGTGACGCGGACGATAAACTCTTCGACACCTACCGGTGGGAATAACTGAAAGGGCATGGCCTTGGCCAGCATCATGGCAGCGACAAGAACGCCTACCGATATCATCACGGTCAACCAGCGGAAACGGATCGATTGTTTTAATACCCAGCCATAGATGTTTTCCAGCGTGCTGAGCCAGCGGCGCTCGGGGGGGTGTTTGTTTGGATTGGTGACATGGGCAACATGGCTGGGCAGGATCAGAAACGATTCCAGCCATGACAATAACAGCAGCGTGATAACAACAATCGGTATGGCGATAATGAATTTCCCGATAATCCCGGTCATGAACATCATCGGAATGAATGCCGCAACGGTGGTCATGATTGTGGTGGTGACCGGGCCGATCAGTTCCAGCGCACCTTTGACGGCCGCAGAAAATGGATCCATGCCCCGTTCCATGTAATAGGTGATGTTCTCACCGATAATGATCGCGTCATCTACCAGCATCCCCAGCACCATGATAAAACCCATCATCGAAATCATGTTCAGTGTGATGCCGTTTAGATACAGGATTGTCAGGCCACTCAGAAAGATGATCGGCAGGCCCCAGGTGGTGGTCATGGCCGTAGAAAAACGCAGGAATAACAGCAGCGTGATAAATACCAGCACCAGACCCGCAACACCGTTATTGGTCAACACACCCAGGCGCATACGCGTCAGTTTTGAAAAATCCTGAAAAGTTCTGGCTGTGACCGTATCGCCATATCGTTCCGGAATCGAGGTGACATAGGCCTTGACTGCATCGACGGTATCAATAATGTCGGCATCGGTTTTTTTCAGCACCAGCATCGACAGGGCCGGTGTGCCACCGACATCGTAGGTGATGAGTGGTTTGACCAGCGCCTCGCTGAGGCTGGCGACATCACGCAGCCGCAGCACGTTATTACCTTCGTTGCTGCGCAGCACCAGTGAGCCGGCGTCCTCGGGGCCTGTGAATTCTCCGACCACACGCACGACCTTCTGACCATTAACGGTGTTGATGTCACCGCCCGGAACATTGAGGTTCCAGCTTTGCAGGGCATAGGCAATATCACCAACGGCTATACGTTCTTCGGTCATCCGCTGCGGATCAACGGTGACCCGGATCTCGGCCTTGCGATCACCGAGGATAACCACCTGGGCGACACCATCAAGGTTCAGCAGTTCATCCTTGATGTCGTCACCCAGGCGTTTCAAACTCAGTTCGTCGACTGGGGCCGAAATGGCGAGACGCACGACAGGAAACACTGCGCCGTCGATTTCGGTGACAAACGGATCTTCCGGCAAATCACTGGGCAGATTGGCGCGGTTGATGGCCAGTGTCACCTGATTGGCGATGTTGTCGCGGTTGCTGGCGTCCGGGTCGAGTTCCAGCGTAACGCGACCCGAACCCGGAAAGGACATCGAAATCATTTTGTCGATACCGTTCAGCACGCGTAATTCCTGTTCGATCGGCGTGATAATCAGTTGTTCGACTTCCTTGGGTGAGGCGCCGGGGTAATGCGTGTCGACCTGGATGATATCCAGATTAACATTCGGAAAGGCCTCGCGATTGATGCTGAGCATCGAATAAAGCCCGAGCGCCAGCAGAAACACGGATATCAGGTTGACGACCAGGCCACGGTTGACCAGAAATGAAATAATCGCCTTCATTGTTTTTCACCCTGGTTGGCGAGGTGGGGCGGGATCAACACCTTTTCCCACAGGGTGCCGCGTATCAATTCCAGTCGATCATGGGTCCGCTGATATTCTATCTGTTGCAGGGCCAGCTCCAGTTCGCTCGTGGCCGTCTGGTTTTCAAACTGCAGAACCTGGTCGATGGCGATGCGCCCGGTGCGATAACGTTTTTCGGCCTCTTCGAGTTTGGCATGTTCACTGGCCACACTCCGGCGCCAGGCCCTGATGGTTTCGTCGATCGCTGCGAGCTCCGCCAGCAGAGTGGCGATGGTGTAATGTAAATCGCTGTCGACCTGTTTTTTATCCTGCAACACAATATCCCGCGCCAGTTGTGCCTGATACAGCGCCGTCGCGTTGCTGCTACGATCAACGGCCCGGCCAAATTCAAGCTGGGCGCCTCCAACCATTTCATTGTTATTGATCGAACCACCGGCGCTATCACCGCTTAGTCCACGATGGCCGATGGACAACACCAGGTCGAGTCGATCACGGTTCGTATCACGCTGGCGTTCAATCAACGTGTCTGCCAACGCCAGTCGCGCGGCATTGATTTTTAACAGCGGGCTATGGTCGCGGGCCTGGTTCAGCAATGTCTCGAAGTTTTCTCTGACCGGGGCCGCTTGTTGTGTAGCCAGCGTCAACGGTGTCTGCCAGGGTTTACCCAGTAAACGATTTAGATTGATGGTCTGTTTGGTCCGAATCAATTCAAACGCCTTGAGCTGGGCCTGCAGGCTGTGTAACTGGGCATCTGTTTGCAGGCGATCCTTGTCTTCGGCAATACCAAAATCCACCCGGTCAAGGATGAACTGGTGCAGGCGCTGGCTGCGGCGGATGGTCTGGCGAATCGTGTCGATACGTTGTTGTGAGGCCAGCGCCGCTGTGTACAGATCAATCAACTGTTCGGCGATCTGCTCATAATCCAGTTGCTGCACAGCCCGCAGGTTGTCGACCTGACTGGCGGCGTCTTTGAGGCTGCTCTGGTAATCAATATTCTCTTTACCCTGTGCCAGGGGTTTGCGATACAGCAATTCGACACTGGTACTCGTGGACGGGTTCGGTAGTGTCGGCAGTGTCTCGTCGGCATCGTCATGAAGTATATTGGCAGATACGGCTAGCGAATCACCGTCGGGCAGGGCCCTTGTCAGATGGGTGCCGGCATTCAGCGAAGTAACCGGACTGCCAAACAGTGACATATCCTGGCTAATTCCTACCTGGGCGTTGAGTTGCCAGCCCAGGCGGCTTTCAATGAGTGCCGAGGTCTGTTGGGCCTGTTTTACCTGCAGCGCAGCACTTTCGAGCGATGGATAATAATCCAGCACCTGTTGTAATAAATCGGCCAGCGTGACAGGTCGGGGTTGTTCGGCCGCAGTGCTCAGACCCACCAGGCCGGTCAATGACAGCAAACACGCAATGGCATACCGGCTACACCGTTTTGTACTGGTTGTCATCGTTGTATTTTTTCTGCTTATCATTATGAGTAAATTATTTTTCGTATTGTGTTGGCTGTACAGCGCATCACTGTAGCAGCGGCTTTGTCACGAACAGTGGCTGTTATCCCTCTGGTTTCCATGCAGAGTGAATGCCCGGCAGGTGCGTGGGTGCCAGAAAAGCAGGTTGCGCATGAGCTATTCTGGTTAACCGTGATCACCTTAGCGAAACACTGAATAATTACACCTCTGTTGTTGCTGTGCAAGCGAGACCAGAACGAGCGCAGCGAGTTCAGGAAAACCAACATGGAGCTCCGCAGGAGATCCAATGGGGAATCCAGTCCCCGTTAAATCATAAACCCTGGGTTCCGGGTCTCCGCTGCGCTTCCCCCGCAATGACGATTTAATCCCCCTACGTCCTTTCTCCTAGTGGCAGCTCGATATTGATCGACAGGCCGCCATCGGCACAATTGCGGGCATTAATCTTTCCGCCATGCAGACGGATGGCCCGCTCGGCAATCGCCAGTCCCAGGCCGTAACCACCGCTGTCACGGTCGCGGGCCTCAGACAGGCGTACAAACGGTTTGAATAAATCATCGATGCGTTCGGCGGCAACGCCCGGGCCATGATCACGGATGGTCAGGCACACCGTGTTGCTACGCGATGTCAGTGTTAATTCGACGGGGGTATTTTCGGCCGTATATTTGATGGCATTACGCACAATATTTTCGATGGCGCTATGCAACAGCGGTTCATCAACCCTGAGCGTGCAGTCGTCGGCCGATTCAATAACAATCCGACGTTGTTTGGACTGTGCCTCATACTGGGCATCCTCAACAATGTCTTCCAGCAGTTGCCGGATGTTGGTTTCGCGCCGATCCAGATCGCGGCTGCGCGCATCCATACGCGCCAGGGCCAACACCTGGCCGATCAATTCATTCAGGCGTTCAGCCTCGGATTCGATACGATCCAGCTCATTATCGACCTGGCCACCACTGCGTTGCCGGGCCAGTTCCAGTGCCACCTGCAGGCGCGCCAGCGGTGAACGTAATTCATGCGAAACATCCCGGATCAATTGTTGTTGTGATGACAGCAGCGCCTGAAGTTGTTCGGCCATACGATCAAAGTCGGCGGCCAGGCTGGCCAGTTCATCGTGACGACGTTCAAGTTCATGGCCGACCCGAACATCAAGATCACCGGCCGACAGCTTTTGTGTTGCCAGACGCAGGCGTGTGATCGGCTGGGTAATATGCCGCGCCAGCCAGAAACAGACCAGTCCACTGATAACAATGGCCACAAGAATACGTAGGGGCGTAAACAGCAGCCGCAGCGGATGCGGCCGTTTGAAGGTGGTCACGAGTTGGTAGGGCATTTCTGCCGCTGGCCGGATCAGACGATTGAACAACCAGTGTGGCTGGCGACCATTCTGGTTATACATGCCCGGACCAAGGAAACGTTGCAGGTTAGACGGCATCCTGGCCCCGAGGTGCTGGCGGCCATCGAGGCCTATGACATACAGCTGCATCGACTTGCGATTTTTTGATTCACTGAGCCATTGCCGGAGTCCATCGATACCCTGTTGTTCGAGCACGGTGGCGGCATTATGGCTGTTGGTCTGGAACTGGCGATAGGCCTGGCCCATGATGTTTTCGCCTTCGATATCATGCAGCTGATAGGTGCTCCAGGCAACCGCGGCCGTCAGGATCAACATGGCCGTCCAGAACCATAAAAATATTTTCCAGAACAGACTAGGCATGACCACTGTCCTCATTATCGGCACCTGTCCTGGCGGCTATGTATTGATACCCCATACCACGAACGGTTTCGATCGGTGACTGTTTGTCATCCTGCATACCCGGGAGCAGCGCGCCGATTTTTTTACGCAGGCTGCTGACATGCATGTCGATACTGCGGTCATAACGGCTAAGCGGTCGTCCCAGGGCCTGTTCGGACAGGTTCTCCTTACTGACGATGTGGCCGGCCTTGCGCGCCAGCACCTCCAGGATACTGAATTCAGTGCTTGTCAACGTCAGCGGTTTGCCATCGATCAAAGCGCGGCGCTGGCCCGGTTCCAGTAGCAACGGGCCGATAGTCAGCGGTTCAATGGTTTCATCCTGTTCGGCAGTCAGCGGGTGACGGCGGCGTAACACGGCGCGGATACGCGCAACGAGTACGCGCGGGTTACAGGGTTTGGGCAGGTAATCATCGGCGCCCAGTTCCAGGCCAACGATACTGTCAACATCATCACCGCGGGCCGTCAACATCAGCACGGGTGTCTGTTGCCGCTGACGTAATTCACGCAACACATCAAAGCCGTTCATGCCCGGCAACATGACATCGAGGATAATGACGTCATAATCATCAGCGCCGGCCAGGTCCAGACCATCGGGACCGTTATGGGCCATAGCGATCTCAAAGCCTTCACTGGCCAGATATTCGGCCAGCATCGAGCACAGCTCTATGTCATCATCAATCAGTAATAGGTGGTTCATCGGTGGTTTGTCAGTCCTGGTTGATATTTCATGATATCGCCGTAGTGCCTCAAATGGTGGTGATTAGTTATCCTGTAATGAGTCATGAGTCATGGGTGATAAGTGAGGGGGCTTGTGATCGACCCGGCTTGAGCAGACAATCTTGTTTAACCCATAACCCATAACCCATAACCCATAACCCATAACCCATAACCCATAACCCATAACCCATAACCCATAACCCATAACCCATAACCCATAACCCATAACCCAT
>Ga0316187_10000127_pt1 | contig 48232 bp, 50 predicted proteins | sample CroRivburrow1_MG_FD_204927 | JGI IMG/M metagenome (GOLD analysis project Ga0316187, IMG submission 204927) | Coastal sediment microbial communities from Maine, United States - Cross River worm burrow 1 | ecosystem: Environmental > Aquatic > Marine > Coastal > Sediment | place: USA: Maine...
ATTTTCTGTGAGCAGTTCCGTCAGCCAGACGTGCAGCTTGGCTTTCTGTTTGGCCCGGTAACGATGGGTATGCTGTTGTCATCACTGATGCTGCTTGCAGGCATACTCTGGCTGGCGCTCCTGTTCAGGCAGCGGGGTTAACTGAAGCTTCTATGCTCTTAGCTAACCAGTGCTGAGATAGCGAGAGCGACCATGACCCAGAACAGAGGTACGGCCAACCTGATCGGCGCGAAGGTTTGTAAGTGAGATATCCGGTGCATAGTAGTTTCCTCATGGCCCATGGTATTTATATATATATCGCCATGCGGGAGGCGTTCTTGAGGAAATATTGCAATGGTTTGGCGGAATATCTGCGGCTTTGTGGATTGAATGAATCTGCTAAGCTAGGGAAAACCTTTCTAGGGAGTCTGTCATGAAAAGATATTTTCTTAGTGTAACGGTAGTTATAGCGCTTGGTGCTTGTCAGGCTGAAGAACCGATGAATACAGGGCCAGCTATGAATGAAACAGTTCCAACGGCAACGCAAAGCGTAACGGTCCCTGTTGCTCCAGTGCAGAAAGCCGTTGAAAAATCTGCCGCCGTCGTGAATGAGGCTGGAGTTCAGGCAGAGCAGGCTGTAAAAGAGACCCTTACCGAGGCTTCGCAGGTTAAGGAGCAGCTCGGAAGTCAGATAAAAGGCAATCCGACTGCAATAGCTCCTGCTGTACAGAGCAAGGCACCGCTTGCAAGTACGGAAGCTTCAACGCCTGCCATGCCACCAGTTGCAGCTATTAAGCCGAGTGTTGCACCAAAGCCGGTAGCTTCAGCGCCCTCTCCTGTTATGAAGCACAACTCAGGCGATGCTGCAAAGGGTTTGATCGTGGCTCGCAAGTGTGCGGTCTGTCATAACTTTGATGCGAAAAAGAAGATGGGGCCCGGACTGGCCGGTATGTTTGGTCGTGAGGCGGGCTCTGTTGCGGGATTTAGCTACAAGTTCACTGCCTTTATTCAGCCCGGCAAGGCTTGGCGTTGGGATGAGGCGCACTTGTCCGCTTGGGTGTGTGATTCGGCCAAGGCTGTGAAGAACTTCACCGGAGATGATTCGGCCAAAACGAAGATGGGTGCACAGCGAATTTGCGATCCAACAGCCCAGACCGATCTCATCGCATTTCTAAAAACGCTGTAAGCCTGCTAATAGAAGGCTGTCGGAAGCGTTGGCAGCGAACTCTATCAGTATGGTTTTGAAGACACTGGCGTGCATTCACGAGGTGAAACCATCTGGATATTCACCAGCCAGAAACTACCGTTTCTGCTGCACTAGGTATGGCATACGGATGCAGGATAGGATGAGTTATGCATTTTGACTTAATTGTGATCGATTTGGATAACACCCTGTATGCCGCTGATTGTGGCGTGTTTGCCCATATGGATGAGCGCATGACTGCATTTGTGTCGCGTGAACTGAAGGTGGATGAGACAGAGGCAAATAATCTTCGCCTTGATTATTGGCGACGCTACGGCACGACTTTACGCGGTCTTATTCTGCATCATGGCATGGAGCCGGAGGGTTTCTTGCATGAGGTGCATGATATTGCCGTACACGATATGTTGCAGCCGGATGCCATGCTGGATAAAGCTCTTTCTGCATTATCCGGGCGCAAAGTGATCCACACCAATGGTACGCGCGAACATGCCGCAAGGGTGCTCGCTGCCCTTGGTATCGAGCGGCATTTTTCTGCCACCTACGACATCCGATTCAATGCCTATATGCCAAAGCCATGCAGTACCACGCTAGGATTTCTACTTGAAGCGGAGGGTGTCTCTGCTGCGAATACGCTGGTTATTGACGATATGGAGGACAATCTTGCAGCAGCCCGCAAGATTGGGGCTCGAACGGCACTTGTTGCACCAAAAGCTCCCCGTGTCTCTTGGGATTTCCATGCCGCCAACTTTGCTGATTTGTGCGGCCAGTTACTGCACGCCGAAGATTAATAAAGGCGTTTACTGAATGTAACAGAAAAACCAATGTTGTTTGAAGACGATGTGTGCAGAGGAGGGCGGTGGGAAACAGCATTGATTGCCCCTTCTCTATTGTTTGCGCATATCTGTGTTCACCAGTGTCTGGGTTTTTTATGGGCTGGGGTTAAAACGCTTGCGAGGTGCCGAAGTAGTAGCGCCAGTTGCTGGTAGCCAGACCGTAGGAAGCATCGGTGCGGAAGGTGCCGTTAACCAGCCAGCGCAGGGTAAGACGCGCGCCAGCGCCCATGCCAACGATCAGATTCTTACCCAGTGCAGGGTGGCCAAGGTTCCATATCTGACCGACATCGGTAAATCCGACCAAATGAAAATTGCTGTTGGGCTTAATCGGTATGCGGGCTTCAAGGTTGCTGTACACGTAATAGGTACCCTGCAATTCACCGGGCAGGTAGCCGCGCAGACCGCGGCTGTTGCCGATATCGAATAACCCATCCTGCTCTACGCTACCGGTTGCCCCGCCGCCGCTGATGCGGAAGTCGAAAGTGCTGCCGGAGTCCCAAATGGGAATATGACTGCTTAGGGACGAGGTTTGGCGGTACACGTTGATGTTGGAGCCCAAACCCTTGTGCGCGATATCCCAACCGTAGTTAAAACTGGTGCCGGTCAGCCATGTGATGTTGTCGTCGATCAATTGGTAAGCGACCCCTGCTTGTACGGCATTGCGGTGTTTGGCGATGACGGTGCTTGAAGGGGGGCCGGAAATCAGTGTGAAGCTGGAAAGGCTACTGGAGAAGCCAATGGAGTTACTCCATCCCTCGCCAGGAACCGGCCCATGGGCGAAGCTCAGTTGAGAGCCCCAGCCGACATTCTGCTCGCGGTACTGACTTGAAAGCTGCCCATTGGTGAAGGTGTCGAAAATCTTTCGACCGCTATTGCCGGAAAAACTCAGGCTGAGTGGGCCGTCGTTGATTCTGCGCCACAGGTAGCTGCCGGAGAATGTTGTACCCTTAAAACCGGTAAAATTCTTGCCAGTTTCCTCACGTGCAGCAAGGCGGAAGTTGTGGTTCAGGCCCCACATATTGTGCTCGGTCATGGTGAATCCCGCACTCGTTTTGCCGAGATCGGAGCGCGATGCCTCAGGTAGCATAAACAGCGACCAGCGGTCGCGTACCCAGATGCGTACCACGCCTTTATCATTGGGACGATGGATAATAGCCTCAGCGAAGAGCCCTGTGTTGCGCAGGCGTCGCTCACCGGTTGCCTTATCGCTTTCCTGCCACATATCACCGACAGTAAAAGGGAGTTCGCGAAGCACGGTTCGTGGCTGGGATTTCTTCAGCCCGCTGATCTCAATGTTTTGAATCAGACGCGGCAGAATCGGCGCATTGTCGTCGTTGGCGTAGTAAGTGTAGGTATCAGCGGCCCGCAGCGGCTGCAGGCCTGCAAGTTGAAGGCAGATGATGGCAACAATAATCAGGCCGAATCGAAACATTAATCCCTCGCAGCCCCGTCTTGGTAGCTCAATATAACGCTTAAGTTCAGGGGATGCACTTTATAGTCGCGCCCGATACTATCGGCAGCGCGGAGCGGTTCGGATGGTCGCGGTCCCTTTTGGGGGTCGAGGAAAGTCCGGGCTGCATTGGGCAGGATGCCGGATAACGTCCGGCGGGGGCGACCCCGGGAAAGTGCCACAGAGAGTAGACCGCCCTGCATATATTGCAGGGTAAGGGTGAAAGGGTGCGGTAAGAGCGCACCGCTTTGTCCGGTAACGGATAGAGGCATGGTAAACCCCATCCGCAGCAAGGCCAAATAGGGAAGCAATAGGCGTGGCCCGCGCTGCTTCCGGGTAGGCTGCTAGAGTGTGTTGGCAACGGCACACCCAGATGAATGATCATCGCCGGCTAAGGCCGGAACAGAACCCGGCTTACAGGGCCGCTCCGTTATTTTGTCTTGTTGTGCCGCCGTAGTTAAGATGCGGCGTTCGGAGGTGCATATGAGCATTGAACTTGCCGGGGCCGCTAAGGCTCGCGAACTGCGCGAATATTTTTCGCGGCATGGGCGGATTTATATTGTGGTAAACACGACCGGCAACGATGTTCTGGTGCCGGAGTACCTGCACGGCGATCCAGCGCTCAGGCTGGTGCTTAATGTGCGCATGCCACAACACATTCGCATTACCGATGATTTTCTTGAGTCCGATCTCACCTTTTCCGGTAGCCCGTTCCATTGCGTTATTCCCATGCAGGCCATCTGGGCGGCGTATATGCCCGAGCAGCAACTGGAGAGCGGTATTTTGTGGGAAGATGATGTGCCTGAAACGATTCGCTCTGTGATTAAAGCGGTGCGCGGGATGGGTGACGATGGCGATGAGGCAGGGGATGCCATTTCGTCAGAATCAGGTCAGGACCATGCCGGCTCAGCTATTATGGATGCCGATGTGCCATCGCCAAGCGGTCGGCGCGTGGGCCATCTGAGGGTAGTTAAATAACAAACATCACAAGATTCCTCCCTGTTATTTGCGTCGGCTTGACGCTGTTGCTTCAATTTATTGCGCCACTTCCGGCTTGCGCGCAGAAAGATGACGCCCGCCTGACGGTTGCATTGAGCGAGGAAACAGGCTTGCAGGGATCTCCCGATGCCCGCCTGCTGCTCAAACAGGCATTGCCGATTCTGTGGGATCGCATCGTTCCTGTGGCCCAGCGTTCCCTTGCCGCTGCCCTTGGCAGTGATAACCGCATGGTGGCGAGAATTGTGCCGGGACGTGAAGTAACGATGGTTGAATTTCAGGGGGAGAGGGTCTTTGCAGCGCTGCGTGAGGCGCATATTGCGGCCATCGTTACGCCGCCGCGTTTTCACCTGCTGCTCAGTGTTCGTAATGGTGCAGGTCAGGAAATGCTGCAGACCAGCCAACTGCTTGAAGAGGAGGCTGTCCGTCTGGCACCGTCCCATGGCATCGAACTAAGCTATGATGGCGCGGGCCTTGTTCTAGCATGGCGTTGGCTGGATGCACAGCATGCCGAATTATCGGTGCGCGGCCAGTCAAGGCTGGCTGAATTTATTGAGACCCGTGAGATAACCGATGCAGATTCCCTGCCTGCTTTGCAGGTCTGGCTTGATGAGGTGTTACTCAAGGCACGTGATGCCTATGCGTATGATGCGCAGGCTCTCTCCAATACTCAGGGAGGAGCAGAGAACGGGATAAATGAATTTGCTATCGAGCTTGTTGTGCAGCGCGCTGGGAACCTTTTGGAGCAGGTGGCGCTGGAGGAGTCTCTAGCCCATGATCCGCGTGTGCGAAACCTTATGCCTATCCAGCTGAGTCAGGGTGCGCAGCATTACAGGGTGCAACTTGAAGGTGGTGATACGAGTTGGCTGGGAGAGTGGTTTGCTCGCCGCGGTTACCGTATGGATCGGCTGGCTGATGGCAGTTGGGTGATACAATAAAGAGTTGCGTAATGAGACCGAGGCAATGATGGGACAGGTTATCAACATTCCTAATCTGCTGACACTGGGGCGCATTCTGCTGACGCCGGTGATCGTTTATTTCATTCTAATGGATCAACCCTTGCAGGCACTTATTTTCATGGCGATTGCTGGGTTTACCGACATGCTTGATGGGGCCATTGCCAAGCACTGCAATATGCGCACTACGGTGGGGGCGTATCTGGATCCGCTGGCTGATAAGTTGATGCTGGTTAGCACTATCGTCTGCCTGTTCTATGTCGATGAGGTGCCATTGTTTGTGTTTCTCGCCGTGATCTTCCGGGATGCGATTATCATTGGTGGTGCAGCTCTATACGAGTTGGTCACGAGGCGTTTACGGATGGAGCCGACGTTTCTTTCCAAAACCACGACTGTTGCGCAGATCTTCTATGTGCTGCTGGCCCTGCTACACATGGCTTATGGTTTTCCCGAGACTCTGATGCAGCTTGCGGTGTGGATTACCTTCAGTCTGACTGTTATTTCTGGCGTGCAATATATGGTGCTATGGACATTAAAGGCAGTGCATGCGGAGAGGGGGCAATGATGCTGGCAAATCGAACATGGCAGTGGTGGCTAACGGTTGGTATTTTCCTGCTCGCAGTGGCAGGCATTCTTTGGCTGCTTTCCGGCGTAGCCGGTCCTCTGCTGGTTGCCTGGCTGATGGCCTATCTACTGGTGCCGTTTGTTTCCTGGCTGCATGCGCACGGTATATCACGCAGTATCGCTACGCCGCTGGTTTTTGTCTTCGGCATGAGTGCTGTTGTGCTGAGCATGGTGCTGCTTTTCCCGCCCTTACTTACCCAGACCATCCATGTGGTACAGGCGCTTCCGGATATTGTGTTGCGCTTGAAAGATCAGTGGGCTCCCTGGGTGCTGAGCAATCTCGGTGTCGATATCGGTGGTGATCTGGAGCGCTGGAGTCAGTGGCTGCAGGAAGAGGTCAAGGTGCTGGGGCTGGAGAAGCTGTCGCCCTGGGCACATTGGGGTCTGTCGGCGGTGAGTAATATGCTGGGCACGATACTTGGCCTGTTTAAGGTGATACTGGTGCCATTGTTTGCTTTCTACCTGCTTTATGATTGGGAGAAAATTAGCTCCATGCTCAAGGCACGCCTGCCACATGGCAGCCGCAATCTTATCCTGCGTCTGACTGATGAAGTTGATACCATGATCAGTGCTTTTCTGCGCGGTCAGTTCTCCATTTGTCTGATTCTCGCCGTGCTCTATAGCATTGGTCTGTATCTGGCCGGCATCCCTTTTGCGCTGGCCATTGGTTTGATTTCAGGCTTGCTGGCCTTTATCCCCTATGTTGGTTTAATCGGCGGTTTTTGCGCGGCAAGTATGATGTCGTTGTGGACGTTTGGTGGGGATCATCATTTGCTTGGTGTGCTGGCGGTATTTACCGTGGTTCATCTGCTTGAGGCTTTTTATCTGGCTCCCAAGGTTCTGGGTGACAGACTGGGGCTGCACCCGCTAGTTATTCTTCTTGCCCTGACCATTGCTGCCGAGCGTTTCGGTTTCGCAGGCCTGTTGATTGCCGTGCCGGTGACTGCAGCGGCTACCGTGTTGTTGCGCGAAATTGACCGGCGATATCGGGATAGCCAACAGACAGACGCGGCCTGATGCGTCAGCAGCTTCTTGATATTGATCTGCCACCGAGTTTTGCCTATGCCGAGTGGGTACGGCATAGCGGGGTGGAGGCAGTACAAAACCGACTGGCCCTGTGGCTGGTGAATGGTGGACGCCTCTGGCTGAAGTCTCAGGCTCCGGCAGGCAAGACACATCTTGCACATGTGCTGGCTAATGAATATCCGTATCTGGGTTTTATAACAGTTCGTCCTGATGCTGCGCAAACGGCTACCCGTCAGGTGGCCACATGGATGGAAACCTTGGGCCATACCGCTTGGTGGTTGCTTGATATCCCTGCAGGTCCTGTCCCTCGTGCTACGGGTATCGCGCTGTTTCACCTGCTGGAGCGCAGCCGTGAGGCGCAACGCCCCGTCACAGTGATTTGGCGCAATGATGATTTCAGTGATACCCCGCCAGAACTTGTTACCAGACTGGCTACGTTGGAACAGGTGGACATGCATCCGCCGCACAGTGATTCGGAGCTAACAGCGGTGTTGCAGGCCGTGGCATTATCCCGCCAGTGGCAGATTGATGATGCGGTGATTCGTCTGATGCTCACCCATCTGCCGCGTGATCTGGACACGCTGCTTAGCGCGATGGCTCAGATGGAAAAGGCATCATTGTCCGAACGCAAGCGGCTGACTGCGCGCTGGGCTGGTCGCCAGATACGCGATATCGGTGATGACATAGTGGCTTCCCGTCAGTCGTCGTTGTTTTTCGGGGGCTGATTCTCCGAACCGACGACGGGTTATATTGTGTTCGGTAGTTAATCTCTTCTTCTTATGTATGCCCAAAGAAGAAGCAAGAAAGGGCACCCACGGGTAGCTGTGACTACCGCTCCGAGCGCTCGCCTAGCGGGCGCAAACCGGGAACAAGGCCCCCTTTATTTGTGCTAGTCCGATGATCAAGCGCCCGGACCGGCACAGCTACAAGTGGGCCCCAAGTTCAATACCAGATCAAAGTCAGAATCGAATAAAAAAAGCGGCCTCCTAAGAGGCCGCTTTCGGTTTTTGCCCGAGTGGGGGCTGTTTACATCATGCCGCCCATACCACCCATGCCGCCCATGTCGCCACCGCCAGCAGGTGCTGCTTCCGGCTTCGGAAGTTCGGCTACCATGGCTTCGGTGGTGATCAACAGTCCAGCAATAGAGGCAGCGTTCTGAAGAGCTGAACGCACTACCTTGGTCGGATCGATGACACCCTGTTCAACAAGGTTGCCGTAGGTTTCGGTTGAGGCGTTGTAACCGAAATCAGCATCCTTGCTGTTGGCCACTTCGTTGACCACAACCGAGGCTTCATCACCACAGTTGACGACGATCTGACGCAACGGGGCTTCCACGGCACGACGTACGGTAGCGATACCGACATCCTGATCATGGTTGGTGCCCTTCATCTTATCCAGCGCCTTGCGAGCGCGGATCAGAGCGACACCGCCGCCTGCTACAACACCTTCTTCAACAGCAGCGCGGGTGGCATGCAGTGCATCGTCCACGCGATCCTTCTTCTCTTTCATCGCTACTTCGGTTGCAGCACCGACCTTGATCACGGCAACACCGCCAGCCAGCTTGGCCAGACGCTCCTGCATCTTTTCCTTATCGTAGTCCGAGGTAGTTCCCTCGATCTGCTTGCGAATCTGAGCAACACGACCTTCGATATCGGCCTTGGCACCGGCACCGTCTACGATAGTCGTGGTGTCCTTGGTGATCTTCACATTGGCAGCTGAGCCGAGATCTTCAAGGGTTACGCTCTCAAGCTTCAGGCCCAACTCCTCGGAGATGACCTTGCCGCCGGTCAGGATGGCCATGTCTTCGAGCATAGCCTTGCGGCGATCGCCGAAGCCTGGAGCCTTAACAGCAGCCACGTTGACCACACCGCGAACCTTGTTAACCACCAGCGTTGCCAGAGCCTCACCTTCGATGTCTTCTGCGATGATGATTAGTGGTCTGCCTGAGCGGGCCACTGCCTCAAGAATCGGCAGCATGTCGCGCATATTGGAGATCTTCTTCTCATGCAACAGGATGTACGGGGTTTCAATGTTGGCTTCCATACGCTCGGTATCGGTCACGAAATAAGGGGAGAGATAACCGCGGTCGATCTGCATGCCTTCCACGACATCCAGTTCCGTTTCTAGGCCTTTGGCCTCTTCCACGGTGATTACGCCTTCTTTACCGACCTTTTCCATGGCATCAGCGATGATCTTGCCGATTTCCTCGTCGCCATTGGCCGAAATGGTACCGACCTGGGCAATTTCTTCCTGATTCTTGACCGGCTTGGACAGTTTGCCCAATTCAGCAACAACTGCTTCCACGGCCTTGTCGATACCGCGTTTGATATCCATCGGGTTCATGCCGGCTGCGACGGATTTAATACCTTCCTTGGCAATAGCCTGAGCAAGCACCGTGGCGGTCGTGGTACCATCACCGGCGATGTCAGCAGTCTTGGAAGCTACTTCCTTGACCATCTGTGCGCCCATGTTCTCGAACTTGTTCTCCAGTTCGATTTCCTTGGCAACGGATACGCCATCCTTGGTCACACTTGGTGCGCCCCAGGCTTTATCAATCACTACATTGCGGCCTTTCGGGCCGAGCGTGACCTTCACAGCGTCAGCTAACTGGTTCACGCCGTGCATCATCTGCGAACGTGCGTCTTCGCCAAAACGAATTTCTTTTGAAGCCATTCTTTAATCTCCTTTATCTATATTGGGTTCTGTTCAGGGTTCGGTTTGCTCAGAATTCGAGTTTTAGGACTCGATCACGCCGAGAATGTCATCCTCGCGCATCATCAGGAATTCCACGCCATCGAGTTTGATTTCGGTACCGGCATATTTGGAGAAGATGACTTTGTCACCCTTTTTGACGTCCAGAGGACGCACATCGCCGTTCTCCAGAATTTTGCCCTTGCCTGCTGCAATGACTTCACCTTCAACCGGCTTTTCCTTGGCGGTATCCGGGATGATGATGCCTCCGGCGGACTTTTCTACTTCGTCCAGACGGCGGACAATGACACGATCGTGTAAAGGACGGACCTTTGTTGACATCGTTAATGCTCCTTCGTTTCGTTAAAAGATGGGTGGCGCTGCCACCGTAGATATCTATATAGGAATCGGCATGTGCCGATTCAAGCCCCCCACAGAAAGTTTCTGGCACTCCCCGCAAAGGAGTGCCAATGATGGGAAGCGACGGTCTGCTGTCAACTGTTGGATTGTTGAGATGATTTGCCGGGATAGATAAAGCCGGTAGGTTGTTTTGCTATGGAAATCATTAATATATTCGATGCTATTCCGGCGCATCTGCCGGAGGAGATATCGCAAACCATGCTTGATGGCGACGGCATTCGTATTGAGCGCATCGTGTCCAATGGTCAGGCCTCGCCGGAAGGTTTCTGGTACGACCAGTCGGAGCATGAGTGGGTTCTATTACTGGAGGGAAGTGCAGGATTGGAGATTGAAGGGGAGGATGCAGTGTGCAATCTCAGGAAGGGCGACTATGTATTGCTTTCTGCGCATCAAAGGCATCGCGTTGCTTGGACGGATGCTGACTCTGAAACCATCTGGTTGGCTATCTTCTTTCAATAGTCAGCCATGGGAAGTATTGATTGGCTGGCTATTTAACAGTCGGTGCCAAGTCCCGATGCAAGGAACATTCGCTTTAAAATCATTGGGCTTGAGCACCTTGCGGGGTTTCTTTCAGGAAGCTTACGGTATCGGCATCCTGTAAAAGTGCGCTGACAGTATCGCCCAGCGTTTCGCTGACCAATTCGGAGATTTTCTCTTTGCTGGCCCACAAGGTCAGGGTGTATTCGCCCGATGTTCCAATCGTTCTCTCTTTCACCATGGTGCCGTTCCGGCTGAGGGTTGCGACCAGCTTGCAGGATAGACGTGCTGAGTTGGTAATCATGTTCTTTTCAGCGGTGAAAGTCAGGGACTGAATGCGAATCAGCATGGCCACGGGGGCATCGGCACGATAGGGCTCAAGGCGGAAACCTGACGAACGAAAAGCTGAGGAGAAACTTGCTGTTACGTCTGCGCCGACATCACTGCTGAGTACGATGTTGTCGCCTTGTAAGTTCTTGCCGAGGATGTTTTCCTGCCTGCCATCCTCGACCCAAAGGGCTATGGTATGGTTGTTGCCCTGCAAGCCCTCCACGTTTATTTCCGGAATATTCAGATTCAGGCGCATGTCCGCAGCCAAGGCCTCGGAGGTGCCACACAGCAGCATTAGGGCAAACAACATCCATATTGGTTTCATGTTTTCTCCTTGTTAAACATCACCCTGCACAGGGAGCAGGTAGTATATCCCTACTCAGCAGGACGCACAGGGGGAATATGTCCGTCTCTAGTATGAAGGAAGGCTATGCCCTGCGTATTCGCATTTTGGCCGGGCAGACTTTATGCTCGGCGGATGGAAAAGGCTGATAAGCATATCTTGATGCTCGGCTGCGGTTATGTTGGCGAGAAGCTGGCGGCGGCATGTCTGGCCGCGGGTATGCAGGTGAGTGGCACGACGCGTTCGCAAGAACGGGTAGCTGTGCTTGCCGGGCAGGGGATTAAGGCGTTTAGAGCTGCCACACCTGCCGATTTACCGGACTCGTTGCTGGCCAGTGTGGATATCGTGCTTGATTCCATTCCTCTGGATCGAAGCGGGCAGGGAGTGACTGCCCCGCAACGCGAATGGCTGTCCCTTATTGTCCCGAAGATGACGCATCTCCAATGGGCAGGCTATCTCTCCACGACCGGAGTTTACGGTAATGCGGATGGGGCTTGGGTGGATGAGTCGTGGCCTTGTAAGCCGGGCAGTCCGCGCGGGCTGGAGCGGTTGAAAGCAGAGCGTTGCTGGTTGGATAACGTGGCTTGTGCTGAAGTTTTTCGTCTGGCTGGCATCTACGGGCCGGGGCGAAATATAATCGATCGCCTCAGGGCTGGGGATTACAAGGCCGTGCAGTGGCAGCCACCGCATTTTTCCAATCGTATCCATGTGGACGATATCGTTGCAGCGCTATTGGCAGCGATGCGTAAACCGCGTGCTCGGCGCATTGTCAATCTTGCCGATGATGAACCGCTGCCGCATGCTGATTATGTCACGGAGCTGGCAAGCATGATTGGCGCTCCGCCGCCTGTATTGCTGACGCCCGATGAGGGGGCGGTGCAGTTGTCGCCCATGGCGCTTGAATTTTTTCGCGACAACAAACGGGTGGGCAATCGTCTGTTGCACGCTGAATTGTTAGCAGATCTGTCTTATCCGGGGTTTCGAGCGGGTCTTCGCAGCTTAATCTGAGTCTTTCTCAGTGGGTCGTGCGAGGTGTCCAGCTATGAGTCTGCATGGCCTGCAAACAGCTACGTTCATCCGGAAAATATTCCAGCGACATGCGCTTCACATGCCCCATGATCCAGCGACCAATGAAATAACCACGACGATTGTGCATGATGCCATATTCCACGTTCATGTCGGCACCTCCATTTAAGCTATCAGATTCAACTCTTTCATATGAATAAATATCGCCATGCGAGGTCTGGACTTAAGCCTGATTTTCATAGTGGTGGCTGATGCGTAGTCTTGTGTCCATGAATGTAGATGAGTTTCAGGGCTTGGCAGAGGCTGCGTTTGCCGACATGCCGGCGCGTATTGTCGAGGCTATCGACAATGTGGTGGTGCTGACTGATGACTATCCGGATATTGAAGTGCAGCGGGATATGCAGCTGGAGTCGCCCCTGGACCTGCTCGGCCTGTATCAGGGCTGGCCGCTGCCTGATCGCGGTAGCAGTTACGGCGGGCACCCGCCTGATGTTATTCACCTGTATCGGGAGCCGATTCTGGCTTACTGCCGTGAACATAGTGAGAGCGTGGCGCACTGCATTCGGCATGTGTTGATTCATGAAATCGGCCATTACTTTGGATTTAGCGATGCGGAGATGGATGCTATCGAGCGTTCCTGAGTGCTCATCCCCCTGATTTTTCTGCAAGTACTACCACCACAAGCAGGCGTGCGCTTTAGTTTATGTCCTGATAGCTTTCGCCAATTCATTTTTTGGAGGGTGTCTGTGGGTATTCTTGATGGTAAAAAAGGGTTGATCCTTGGCGTTGCAAACAATAAATCGATTGCCTGGGGCGTAGCACAGGCAGCCAAGCGTGAAGGCGCAACCCTGGGCTTTAATTTTCTCGGTGAGCAGATGGAGAAGCGGGTTCGGCCTTTGGCTGAGAGTCTTGATGCCGAAATCATCGAACCGATGAATGTCTCCGAGGAGGCCAGTATCGATGCTTTCTTTGCCAAGGTGAAAGAGAGCTGGGGAGAGATCGACTTTATTGTTCACTCCATTGCCTATGCCAACAAAGATGCACTGCAAAACCGCTTCAACACCACCACCCGCGAGGACTTTCATCTGGCACTCGATATCTCTGCCTACTCATTTATTGCCTGTGCACAGCGTGCCGCGCCATTGATGAAAGAAGGTGGCAGCATGGTGACCATGACCTATCTGGGTTCTGAACGTGCAGTTCCCGGCTACAATGTGATGGGCGTGGCCAAGGCGGCGTTGGAAGCTTCGACTCGTTATCTTGCCCAGGACCTCGGTCCGGATGGTATTCGTGTGAATTCAGTTTCAGCAGGCCCGATTCGCACACTGGCGGCATCTGCTGTTGGTGATTTCCGCAAGCTGATGGAAAAAAGCGCTCGCGGTGCCATGCTAAAACGTAACGTTTCGCAGGATGAAGTGGGTAACACGACCGTGTATCTGCTTTCAGACCTCTCCTCCGGCGTGACCGGAGAACTACACTATGTTGATGCCGGCTTTCATATCGGCGCCGGCGATACCGGAGCCGAATAAGCCATGTCAGGCTCCAGCATGGGACAGATTTTCCGTGTTTCCACGGCGGGCGAATCGCATGGTGCGGGGCTTTTGGCCATCGTTGAAGGTTGTCCTGCTGGCTTGAGCCTGTGTGAGGACGATATCCAGCCGGATTTGGATCGACGCAAACCCGGGCAGAGTAAATACACCACCCAGCGCCGTGAGGATGATGTGGTTGAGATTCTTTCTGGTGTCTTCGAGGGTAAAACCACTGGCTGCCCGATTGGCTTGTTGATCCGCAACACTGATCAGCGCAGTAAGGATTATGGCGAGATCAAGGACAAGTTCCGTCCGGGGCACGCTGATATCACTTATTTCGAGAAATATGGGCTGCGCGATTACCGAGGTGGCGGACGCTCCTCGGCGCGCGAAACGGCGATGCGCGTGGCGGCTGGTGCGGTAGCGAAAAAGCTACTGGCCGGTAGAGGCGTTTCCATCCTTGGTTGGGTGGATCAAATCGGTCCGGTTCGCGCCGAAGCTGCGCGTTTCGATGCTGAAGAGATCGGGCGCAATCCTTTCTTTTGTCCGGATGCAGAAGCTGCCGCTCAAATGGCTTACTTTATGGATGCCCTGCGCAAAGAAGGTGATTCTATCGGGGCTGGCGTGGTGGTTGAAGCGCATGGCATGCCATTGGGCCTTGGCGAACCGGTGTTCGACAAGCTTGATGCAGATATCGCCAAGGCGATGATGTCGATTCAGGCGGTTAAAGGTGTGGAAATCGGCGACGGTTTTGACTGCATTACTGCCAAAGGCTCTGAATTCGGTGATGCGATGCGTAAGGAAGGTTTTGTCACCAATCATGCTGGCGGCATTCTCGGCGGCATCTCCGATGGTGATGCGATTCATGTGCGCATGGCGCTGAAACCCACTTCATCGATTCTCAAGCCGCGCCCGACAGTGGATATCCACGGCAATGAAACGGATATCGTTACCAAGGGGCGGCATGATCCCTGTGTGGGCATTCGTGCAGTTCCGATTGCCGAGGCCATGCTGGCACTTGTGCTGGCCGACCATCTGCTGCGTCATCGTGCCAGCCGGCTTTAGGCACATCCATTCAAGCTTCACCCGATATTTCTGTGACTGAATCAGAGCTTGAAAGCCGGCTTGGTCGCTTTCTTGCCAAGCTACCGGTGCAGTCGATTGCCCAGCAGGCGGCACAGGCCACAGGCCGCGACGAAGCCTACATCACACAAATTCTTGAAACCTTTCGTAACGAGGCACGCGCAACACTTGCCGTGGTAGAGGCACACCTTCGGACTGAGGGTCGCATGCTTGAAGTGGGGGCGGGCTTGTGCCTGTTCAGTCTGTTTCTGCGCCGCGAGGGCTACGATATCACGGCCTTGGAACCGGCCATGGGCGGCTATTCTCTGTTTGATACCCTGCGCAGCCTGATTATCGAACTGCATTCGGATGTGATGCTGCCGATGCTGATCTGCCCGGCAGGAGAGCTTAACGCGACACAGCACGGCAGCTTCGATCTGGTGTTCAGTAATAATGTCATCGAGCATATCCCTGATTGGCAAGCTGCTTTGCTATCCATGAAGGGGGTGCTGGGTGAAGGTGCTTACATGTTGCATGCCTGCCCGAATTATTCGCTGCCCTACGAACCACATTACGGCGTGCCGGTATTACGCCGTCTTCCCTCGTTGAGTAAGCGATTGTTTTTGTCCAAAAATGCCGATGGCGAGATATGGGATTCGCTGAATTTTATCTCACACCGTCAGGTGCGGCGCTTTGCAGCTCAGTATGATTTTAGCGTGGTGTTCACCAGGGGCTTGATCTATCAGGCTTTGGCCAGAGTGCAGTCCGATCCCCTGTTTCGCCAACGGCATAAAGGCTTTGTTGCCAGCGTGGCAGACTTTCTGGCATCGACGGGCCTGCTGAAGCTGCTGCGCTATCTGCCGCCGGCTATGTCCAGCCCCATGGTTTTTGTCATGCGAGATAGGGAGGCCAACTGATGGCACAGATCACCAGTGGTTTCCGGGCTGTTTTCTCCCACCCCGCTATTTATAACCTCGCACAACGCATGGTCGGTGCGGAACGCGCTCGGCGACAATTGGTGGCCGATTATTTCCCGCCTATGCAGGGAAAATCCATGCTGGATATTGGTTGCGGAACGGCCGAAATCCTGCGTCACTTGCCCCACGATGTGGTTTATTCTGGCTTTGATGCCTCAGAGGCTTATATCGCCGAAGCGCGCCACGAATTCGGTCATCGCGGAACCTTTCGCGCCGAGCTTGTTGCTGCGGCGACACTGGAGGAATTGCAGCGTTTTGATGTGGTGTTGGCCTTTGGTCTACTGCACCATCTGGAAGATGAAGATGCAGCCAGTCTGTTCCGACTCGCAGCTCAGGCACTCAAGCCAGACGGCATGCTGATTACCATGGATCCGGTTTTTGCACCCGGCCAAGCTTCACTGGCGCGCTGGCTGATCAGCCGCGACCGAGGGCAGTGCGTACGCAGCCCCGATGCCTATCAAGCGCTGGCTCGGGCAAGTTTCCCGCTGGTGAATCACCATTTGCGCTACGATATGCTGAATGTCCCATACAGCCACAGCATTATGCAGTGCACCCTGGCTTGATGACCCATCTTGTCGCTGGGGCTTCTGCTATGCCGTGCCTATGTGATAAGTTTCCCACATGCCATTGATTTCCGTCATTGTCCCTGTCTACAAGGCTGAAGATTGCCTGCACGAATTGTGCCGCCGGCTTGTCCCCGCGCTGGAATCGATCAGCACGGATTTTGAAATCATTATGGTTGAGGATTGTGGAGGCGATCATTCCTGGGAAATAATCGGGCAGCTAGCCGAGGCCGATCCGCGTATCAAAGGCCTGCAGTTCAGCCGTAATTTCGGCCAGCACTACGGCATTACGGCAGGGCTGGATTATTGCAGCGGTGATTGGGCTGTGGTCATGGACTGTGATTTGCAGGATGCGCCGGAAGCGATTCCCGAGCTCTATGCCAAGGCACAGGAAGGCTTTGATGTGGTGCTGGCCCGACGTGTCATGCGTAAAGACGGCATGCGAAAGGCCCTTGGATCCAGGTTGTTTTATAAGCTCTTCGCTTATCTGGCCGATATGGAATATGACCCCGAGGTAGGCAATTTCCGCATTATTTCCCGAAAGGTGATTGATAGCTGTTGCAGCATGCGAGAGAAGCTGCGCTTCTTCGGTGGCATGATCGATTGGCTGGGCTTTCCGACCACCACCATAGACAGTGAGCATGGTGAACGTTTTGCTGGCGAAACGTCCTATACGTTTTCCGCCCTGCTGCGTTTGGCCACCGATACCATCATTGCCTACTCCGACAAACCGTTGCGGATGTCCATCAAGCTTGGTTTTAGTTTGGCCGTCTTGGCTTTTATTGCCGGCCTGGCCTTATTGGTCTATGCGAGCATTTACAGTGTGCCCATCATGGGTTGGAGCAGTCTGATTGTTTCCTTGTATTTCATTGGCGGCATCATCATCGCCAACCTTGGCATCATCGGCATCTATCTCGGCAAGACCTTTGATGAAAGCAAGAAGCGTCCACTCTATGTCGTGATGAATAGCACCTTCAAGCGCGATGCCTGAGGGTTTAAAACCCACGCCGTGGGATACGGCCGTATTTGCTATGCCTTGCCATGAAATCATCGAGCTGAGTGACGCGACCCTGAATCATGCTGCCGCCACGCCGGGGCATTACACCATCAAGATTGATCCGCTGGCCGACAAGGCCTTGCTGCATCGGCACGGTTTCTATTATGTCGACACCTTGCTTGAACCGGTTTGTCGAGAAGACCAACTGATTCACCATTCGAATCCAGCCGTTGATATTGCCAGCGATGTTGCCTTGCAGGATGTGCAGAATATTTGCCGGCATGCTTTTACCCATGGTCGCTTTCATCGCGATTTCAATCTATCGCGCGAGCAGGCCGATCAGCGTTATGTGCAGTGGTTGACCCAGTTGCATGCTGATGGAGGCGTGATCGGGCTGTTGTATGAAGATAAGCTGGCTGGTTTTATCGCCCATCAGATGGGTGGAAATCAGCATGACGCGTTAGTTTTGCATGCTCTTGCCGAGTCTTTTCGCGGGCGGGGCTTGGCTAAATACATGTGGTCCAAGGCATGTTCTTATAGGTTTTTACAGGGTGCTGTGCAGCTAAGCAGTTCCGTCTCTGCGGCTAATCTTCCTGTGGTTAATCTGTATGCCTCGCTGGGCTTTCGTTTTAAGACTGCGGTGGATATTTACCATCGTTTGACTGCCTAAAGGCAGCATCATGACCCTTAAATTCGCCCCCGAACATTATAAGTGGCTGACCCTGTGCGCAGGTCTGTTCATGCTTCTTCCTCTTCCGGTGATGCAGTTTGTCGGTGAAGAAGGGCTGATGGCCTTGAAATCCTACGAGATGTTTGTGCGTGGTGATTGGCTGCATCCCTCCATTTTGGGAGGAATCTGGCCGCATTCGCCACTGTGGCACTGGCCGGTGATGGGCATCTGTAAGCTGATTGGCTGGGAGCATGTGGATATCTCCATCCGTCTGGTATCGGTGAGCGCCACATGGTTGACGGCTGCTATGGTCGGCTGGTCTATATCGTGGATCCTGGATGAGCATCGCCCATATCTTGGTTGGCTGGCGGCGCTGGTTTATTTGACCATCGGCGAGATTTCCTTCTGGTACGGTTGGCTGGGCTATCTGGATGCCACCTTCGGCTGCTTTATCTTTGCCTCCATCGCTTTGCTCTGGCGGGCAATGAAGCAGGAGAACGCTGCTTGGTTGCTGCTTTCTCTGCTGGCCTTGTCGCTGGCCTTTATGACCAAAAATATCACAGCCTATGCATTCTACGGGGTAGCCGGGCTGGTGTTGATGTGGCGCTTCAAACGCTGGCATCTGCTGCTATCCCCGCGTTTTGTGTTGCCTGTGTTGCTTGCTTTGGCTGTTCCCTACCTGTGGCAGGAACTGGTCATCATCAAGGGCTCGAGTACGGCGACAACAACCGTGAATGATGCTTTGCGCAATTTTATCGGCTTCAGCCCATGGACTTATGTTAAGCACTGGTTGAGCTATCCACTGATATTCCTGTTTCGGGCTTTGCCTCTGAGTCTGTTTTTTGTTGCGCTATGGTTGCTGCGCAAGGAACGTTTTCATTTCAATCGCCATCTGGTCACGCTGGGTATCATCCTGCTGGTTTGTTTTACGCCATTCTGGTTGTCTGCCAGTGGCTCGCCGCGCTATCTGGTGCCGTTCTACGGGCTGGTCGCAGTTCTCTTAACCGGTCTTCTGTTGCAGCTTGATACCAAGCGTATTCGTCAGGGCGTGATGCTGATGGGTCTCATTGTGCTGCTAAAAATACCTTTTTCACTGGGTGTGTTGCCTTACATTAAAGATTGGATGCCGGAGCGGGATGTGAAACAGGTGGCGCGTGAAGTCATGCTACTGACAAGCGATGGACCGCTGCTTACAGAGAATGATGTTTCCACGGGGCTGGCTATTGCCGCCTATATCGATGTCTGGCGGCAGGACAGGCCTCCGGTGACATGGAATTCCGACAGGACTGCCAGAGCCTATGTGCTGGCCGAAATGGAAACCCCTGCGCTCGGGCGTCTGGTCAAATATTGGCCTTTGCGTGGCGATCATGTTTATCTCTATTCTCAGGGAGAGCAATAACCATGTCGGGAGGTTCCAGTGAGATGATTCCTTTCAATAAGCCCTTCATGAGCGGGTGCGAGACGGAATACATGCTTGAGGCACATGCCAACGGGCAATTGGCCGGCAATGGTCCGTTTACAGGCCGCTGCCAAGCCTGGCTGGAAGAACATGTGGCTTGTGAAAAAGCACTACTGACGCATTCCTGTACGGCAGCTTTGGAGATGGCGGCGATGCTGCTTGACCTTAAGGGTGGCGATGAAGTCATCATGCCTTCCTATACCTTCGTTTCGACGGCCAATGCCTTTGTGTTGCGCGGTGCAGTGCCGGTGTTTGTCGATATCCGTGAGGACACACTGAATATCGATGAAGCATTGATTGAGGCGGCGATTACAGAGCGTACCCGCGCCATTTGTGTGGTGCACTACGCCGGTGTGGCCTGCGAAATGGATGCCATCATGGCCATTGCGGCCCGCCATGATCTCTTCGTGATTGAAGATGCCGCGCAGGGGCTCATGTCCGATTATCGTGGCAAGCCATTGGGCAGTATCGGCCACCTGGCTGCCCTCAGTTTTCACGAAACCAAAAATATTATTTCCGGCGAGGGCGGGGCGCTGCTCATCAACGATGCGCGTTTTGCCGAACGTGCTGAGATTCTGTGGGAAAAGGGTACGAATCGCAGCAGTTTTTTTCGTGGCGAGGTGGATAAGTATACTTGGGTGGATATCGGTTCATCCTTTCTTCCCGGTGAGTTGATTGCCGCTTTTCTTTGGGCGCAGCTTGAACAGGCCGAAGAAATTACCCGTCGCAGGCTTGGCGTCTGGGATGTTTACCAAAAGTCATTCGCCCCGGCTGAAGCGGCAGGGCATGTTCGCCTGCCACGCATTCCCGAGGGCTGCGGCCACAATGCGCATATGTATTACCTGTTGTTCCCGAACACAGAGCGGCGCAGTGCATTTATCGCAGCACTGAAGGATGAGGGGATTCATGCGGTTTTCCATTATGTGCCGTTGCATTTGTCTCCAGCTGGCAAGTGCTTTGGCCGTGTTTCCGGCAGTCTGGATGTAACCGAATCTCTGGCCGACAGATTGGTTCGTCTGCCTTTCTGGGTGGGGCTGGAAGCACAGCAGGAACGGGTGATTGCAACAGCTCTGCAGCACATCCCCTGAGCGCGTGGGTATCAGGCAGCCTGAAGAGCCCCTATACTCGGGCAAGCTGAATTTTTCTGATGGAGAAACACTATGATTCTGGTGGTCGGTGATATTATTGTGGATGAGTTCGTCATGGGCGATGTGTCGCGCATTTCTCCCGAGGCGCCGGTGCCCGTGGTGCATGTCGAAAAAATCGAACGACGACTAGGCGGTTCATCCAATGTGGTGCGTAATCTGCATGCCATCGATGCCACTTCGGCGATGTTCGGCCTGATCGGTGATGATGAACCCGGCCGCTGGGTGTTGCAGCAGCTGGATGAACTTGATTCCGATGCTGCGGGTGTGCTTGTGAAGACAAACGAGCGACCGACAGCCATCAAAACGCGCATCATTGCGCGCCACCAGCAGGTAGTGCGTTATGACCGCGAATGGATACAAGCCGCCAGTGAAGCAAGTCGCCAGACCATCATAAAAAGCGTGCTTGCCCGATTAAAAGATGCCGATGCGGTGATTCTCTCCGACTATGGCAAGGGCGTGTTGACCGCCGAGACCTTGAGCGAGCTGATTCCGCTGCTTACCGGCCATATCGTCACCGTTGATCCCAAGCCTGTGCATACCGATGCTTATCGCGGCGCAACGGCTATCACTCCTAATCTGATGGAAGCTGCGGCCATGTCCGGCATGGAGGCCATCAATGAGGATGAGCATGCCGAGAAAATGGCGCGCCATCTGCATGAGAAGTTAGCGCTCAAATACGTGTTGATTACCCGCTCCGAGAAGGGGATGACGCTGTTTGATGGCAGCGTGTGCCACCATATTCCTACAGCAGCGCGAGCTGTGTTTGATGTGACCGGCGCGGGCGATACGGTGATTGCCGTATTCACTGCTTGCTTAGCGCGTGGCGATGATGCTTTGACTGCTGCGAAGCACGCCAATCTTGCGGCCGGTGTTGTGGTCGGCAAGGTCGGCACCGCGACAGCCAGCTGGGCAGAAATCAACGCCCACGCATGATGGTTTCCCCACGATGAAAATCGCCATCGGAATTCCTGCACGTATGGATTCCACGCGTTTCCCCGGCAAACCGCTGGCCCTGCTGTCCGGGCGCCCGATGATTGAGCATGTGATTGAGAAAGCCCTCGCTGCTGGTATCGGCGAGGTGTTTGTCGCCACCGATGATGTACGCATTGCCGCAGTCGCTGAGCAGGCGGGCGCGAAACCTTGCATGACCCGCTCGGATCATCCCAATGGCAGCAATCGACTGGCCGAAGCGATTCAGAACATTGATTGCGATATTATGGTCAATGTGCAGGGCGATGAGCCCTTGATTGATCCGGCCGCCATCCATGGTGTGGTCGAGCCATTTCGAAATGATGTCTATCTGCCGATGGCAACGCTGGCCCATCCGCTAAGAAATGAAGCCGATCTGCATGATGCTAATGTCGTGAAACTGGTAACCAATGCCAAAGGGCGGGCCTTATACTTTAGTCGTGCGCCGATTCCCTTTCCACGTTCAGGCAAGGCCTGCGCCCTGCAACATGTTGGCCTGTATGCCTATCGCAAGGAATTCCTGCTGATTTATCCGCAATTATCCCCCTGCGAAGCCGAACAAACCGAGCAGCTGGAGCAATTGCGTGTGTTGCATCATGGTTACGATATCGCTGTGACCGTGGGTGATTTTCATTGCATCGGGGTGGATACACCTGCCGATCTGGCTCGCGCTGAACAATTTCTACAGACATATTGATTCGGATGAATTGAAGCCGCTTTCCTGAGGGGATGACATTGCGTTCATCAACGTAAGTTTCGAGCATGATCATGCAGGCCATGAGGTTTTCTGCCATAATCGCATGCGTGTGGTCCAATGAGGAGGGGCTGGTATCGTGTTGAACGGTTTACTCATACAGCTTAAGCGAGCCTTCTCAGTGCAGGAAAGGCCGGCTATTGCGCGCCGAACACCTGTTCGGGTTATTCTTTCACTGACCATTCCGACCGGCTTGATATTTTCACTGCTCAATTATTTCAGTGGTGATTATCAGCAGGCTTTGATCGAATTTATCATCATGGTTTTTGTACTTGCTCCCGTCTACTGGCTGGTGAATAGAGATGAATACATCAGCTTGAGTGAAACCATCATCATGTTTGCTGCAGTGATTATCTTCGGAAGTTTGCTTATCTCGGGAGGGGCGGGAGGTGCAGGAAGCAACTGGATGTTTGTGATCCCCTTTGTTGCCTTCTACATCAATAATCAACGGACAGCCTGGAAATGGATCGGCTTATTCATCCTGATCATGCTGAGTTACCTCATGCTCTCCTTGCTGGGCTATATCATTCCCTTCTACACGCGTGAACAGTTGCTGGTTTTCCCGGTTACCTTCCTGTTTTATACCATTCTTGCCTATATTTTTAATAAAATAAGAAACCAGTACGACAGCAAGTTGGAGGGGCAGGTAAAGAACCAGACCGAAGAGCTGCGCGGTCATGTGGAGGCATTACGCCAGCACGCCTTATTTGATTCATTGACCGGGCTTCCAAATCGCTATTCTTTTGAGGCTAGCCTGACGCAAGAGATCGATCGGTGTATGAAAGAAAAATGTGCGTTCTGCGTTGCCGTGATCGATCTGGATCGTTTTCATGAAATCAACAATATTATGGGTCATGATAAAGGGGATGAGGTTTTGCGACTGACCGGCGCGCGCATTGCTGGCGCGATCCGACCTATGGACACGCTCGCGCGCATTGGTGGGGATAGTTTTGCCCTGATTATGCCTGCGGTCGATGAGAAGAAAGTTCACAACATCACCAAAAAGATATTTATAGCGATGGGTGAGCCTTTTTGTGTCGATGATTATGCGATTGAAATGTCTGTTAATATCGGTGTTACATTAGCGCCTCAGCATGGAGAAACCTCCGGTATCCTTGTACAGCGTGCAGACCTTGCCATGCGTCAGGCAAAAATAGACCAGGTGGGCAGGGCTGTCGTTTATGACGAGGGGCATGATCCATACAGTCTTAGAGAATTGATGCTATTTGGTAAGTTGCGCTCAGCTCTTGCAAATGGCGGTCTGTCTCTGGTTTATCAGCCAAAGATTAATCTGAACACCATGCATATTGCCGGTGTGGAAGCGCTGATTCGCTGGCTTGATCCAGAAGAGGGTTTCATTCCTCCATCTGAATTTATCCCGATGGCAGAGCAGACAGGCATGATTAATCAGATCAGTGAATGGGTGCTAGAGGAAGCAGCCTCCCAGGCCTCCAGGTGGAAAGCTGCTGGGCTTAATATCGTCGTTACAGTAAATCTATCTCCACGTAATCTGCTCGATACATCCCTTCCCAAGGAAATTGAGTCTTTAGTGCTAAGACATGGACTTAGTTGCGATGATCTATGCCTCGAGGTCACCGAGACCGCTTTCATGGTGCGTCCTGAAAGGTCGCTTGCGGCATTGGGCGCTTTACACGATATGGGTATTCACCTGTCTATTGATGATTTCGGGACAGGTTATTCATCCTTAGCATATCTAAAGAACCTTCCTGTGGATGAATTAAAAATAGACAAGTGTTTTGTGATTCCCATGCTTCATAACACATCGGATATGATGATCGTGAAATCGGCAGTTGAGCTTGCACATGGATTTGGTTTGAGCGTGGTTGCCGAAGGTGTGGAGGAAAAAGATGCCCTCTATGCATTGAAAGAAATAGGGGTCGATTCGGCTCAGGGCTATTATATGAGTCATCCGCTGTCGGCCGAAGAGTTGCTTGTATGGTTGGATGAGTCTGAATGGGGTTTTAGTCCTTAGCATCAGAATCTGTTGGTTTAAAGCGCGATCCGGATGTTTTGTGTGGTAGGGGGCAGCTTTGGATCACCGCTTCGAAGGATGCATCATCAGTACAATAGACATGCCCATATTACTGCAACTACCCTGCAGGATGTGTGCTAATCACAGCACAAACGCTAGGAGAACATCATGGGGTTTCTGGATAGGCAAGGTTTCCTGCTGGGTAATCTGATCAAACGCTTGTTTTCTCAAGACAATGCTGGTGAAAAGACTGTTATCGGGCATGACGGTGAGACTGATGAGATAAATTCAAAAAATGAAAGGCGCAAGCACATTCGCTTTCCCGTTTCCCTGGCTGTGCGGCATGGTCAGGAGTGGCCTCAGCTATGTCAGGATTTTGTGCTCAATGCGAGTCAGGGAGGGGTGTTTATTCAATGTGACACACCCTTTCCACTGGAGACTATCCTGGTATTGCATTTTTACGTTCCCCCGGAGGAGAGGTTGCTTGCCGAATTCAATGGTGAGGTTGTTGAGGTCAGCAATGGTGAGCAAAGACCGAAAGGTATGCATGTGAAGTTTTTTCATTACAGCGATGAAGATATGAATCGTTTTCTGGCCTATTTGGAAGAGCGTCGGGACTTGCTGGATATTGAGGCCTAAGCAGCAAGGGAAGCGTTAGGGCAGGGTTGTTTGTGAAGGGCTAGCTCAGTTGGCGCCGGGGAGAAGCATGGCGACCGAAACATCGCGACCTTCGCCGATAAGGATATTGTAGGTGCGTGCTGCGGAGCGTGAATCCATGCATTCAAAGCCGATGTGAGCTGTTTTCAGCGCCTGCATGATATGCGCATCCGGGAAGACGGTTTTCCGGCCGGTGCCGATCAAAAGCACCTCGGGTGGTTTCTCGCTGAAAAGTGCTAAATCATCAGGTTGGATATCGCTGATAGATTCGGGCCGCCATGCCGATACTGTGCCGCCATGCACGGTGAAGCTATGCTCCAGTTTCTCTTCGCCAAGCTGTAGGTAATCATCGTCATAACCGCGAAAGACCGGTATGCGAGCATCGTTTAGCGATACATCGCCGGGCAGCGCGGTGCTCAGGGGCGGGCCTCGAGTCGTCTGGCTTCTTCTTCGTCGATCTTGAATTTACCCTGCAGAGCCATCATCACCGGACTGGCGACGAAAATCGATGAGTAGGTACCGACGACGATGCCGGCGATCAGTGCGAAGGCGAAATCATGGATCACTTCGCCGCCAAGGAAGAACAGGGCGCCAACCACCAGCAAGGTGGTTAATGAGGTCATCAAGGTGCGGCCCAAGGTCTGGTTAATGGATGCATTGACCACAAGGGTTTCGCTGTCCGGATGTTTCTTCTTGCGGTTGGCTGCCAGATTTTCCCGGATGCGATCGAACACCACAATGGTGTCGTTCAACGAGTAGCCGATCACCGTCAGCAGCGCTGCGACCACCGGCAAGGTGAATTCTTTACCACCCAGGGCAAACAGGCCAAGAACGATGGTGACATCGTGCAATAGGGCAGCATCCGCGCCAAGGGCAAAGCGCAATTCAAAACGTACAGTGACGTAAACCAGAATGGCCAGCATGGCAATGAACACAGCCATGATGCCGGCGCGGGTGAGCTCTTCACCAACCTGTGGACCGACAAATTCGACACGGCGCATTTCCACGCCATCAGCGCCGAATGAGCTACCTAATGCATCGAGAATAGCCGTGCTGATCTCAGCTGATTTTTCCCCATCAGCATTCTGCACGCGAACCAGAATTTCTTCCGGGGAGCCGAATTCCTGAATGATTGCCTGTTCGTAGCCAGCCGGGGCCAGGCTGCTGCGGATATCAGCAATCTGCGGTGCTTGGGCAAACTTCACCTCGACCAGCGTACCACCGGTGAAATCGATGCCGAAATTCAGCCCTTTCACGACCAGTAGGCCAACAGAGATCAGCAAGACCAGACCGGAAACAGCCATGGCGATTTTACGGCGACCGACAAAGTCGATATGGGTATCGGGACGAATGAGTTGCATAGTGTTTACCTGTTTTCCTAAATGCTCAGTTTTTCAATACGGCCGCGGCGCTCAAGCGAAAGCGAAACGATGGCGCGTGTCACCATGATGGCGGTAAACATCGAAGCAATAATGCCGACGGAGAGGGTGACAGCGAAGCCCTTGACCGGGCCGCTGCCGAACTGGAACAGCACGATGGCGGCGATCAAGGTGGTGATATTGGCATCGACGATGGTGGAGAATGCCTTTTCGTAACCGCCGTCAATGGCTGAAAGCGGCGTCTTGCCGAGTGCCAGTTCCTCGCGGATGCGCTCGAAAATAAGCACATTGGCATCGACCGCCATACCGATGGTCAACACGATGCCGGCCATACCCGGCAGGGTCAGGGTCGAGCCGATCATGCTCATGGCAGCAACAATCAGCAGCATGTTGAAGGCGAGAGCGACATTGGCCACCAGGCCGAAGGCGCGGTAGTAAATGCCCATGAAGATGAGCACCAGAATACCGCCGATAATGATGGAATTAAGACCCTGATCGACAGAGTCCTTGCCGAGGCTCGGTCCAATGGAGCGCTCTTCAACCACCTTGACCGGAGCTGGCAAGGCGCCAGCACGCAGCACGATGGCCAGGTCATGCGCTTCGGCTGGTGAAAAACTACCGGTAATTTGTGCCGATCCACCGGCGATGCGTTCGCGAATCACAGGCGCCGACATTACCGAACCTTCAAGGATGATGGCAAAGCGTTCGCCGACATGAGCGGCGGTCAGACGATCGAACTTGCGCGCCCCCTTGCTGTTGAATTTCAGGGTGACGGCATATTCGTTGAAGCGGGAATCGATGGACACGCGCGCATCAGACACTTCATTACCGGTAAGCTCGGTGCGCTTCATCAGTAGATAGGGCTGGCGGAAGGGCTTGCCGTTACGTGTTTCATTGGCGCCATACATGATGATGTCGCCAGCCGGAATGACGCCCTGCAAAGCCTTGTCCAGATCGCCCTTTTCGTCCACCAGCTTGAACTGGAGTTGCGCTGTGCGGCCGATCAGGCTCTTGGCGCGGGCGGTGTCTTCGTAACCGGGAATCTGCACCAGAATGCGGGTATCGCCTTGCTTGATGATGGCAGGCTCGGTGGTGCCAAGCGCATCAATACGGGTACGCACAACCTCGATGGCCTGATCGACGGCAAATTTTTTGATTTCCTTGGCATTGTCCTCAGTGATGGTCATGAGAAAACGACCATCACCCTGATCGGCCAGTTCATAGCCCGGCAAGGTGCCGCTCAGCACCTTGCTGGCAGCGGAGGATTGGCTAATATCTTTGATGCTCACACTTAGGGTCAGGCCCTTGGCTTCGAGCGAGTTGTAGAGGATTCGCTCACTACGCAATGCCTGTCGGGCTGCATCGACATCTTCCTCCACACTGTGTTCCACTGCTTTGTCGACATCCACATCGAGTACCAGATGAATTCCGCCCTTCAGATCCAGGCCAAGATTCAAGGGCTTACTCAGCCCGGCCGGCCACCATGATGGAGGCGTGGTGATATTAGGCAGGCTGCCCATGGCCGAAATGACCAGTACGGACAGAATCAGCCAGAGTTTCCAACGTGGATATGCGTGCATGGTGTTTCCTTTGTCTCAGCGCTTAACAGTGATTTATGTTTTGGCCTTGTTCAGTCGGCCAGTGCGGTGATGGTGTCACGTTTAACGCTGACACGCACCTTGTCGGCGATTTCAACACGCAGCGTGTCTTCGCTGACATCTTGCACGGTGCCGATAATGCCACCAGAGGTAACCACCTTGTCACCTTTCTTAAGCTCGCCGATCATGGACTGATGAGCCTTCAGGCGTTTCTGCTGCGGACGAATGAGCAGAAAATAGAAAATGACGATAATCAGTACCAGCGGTACGAGCTGGGCAATGCCACCGCCCATCGCCTCGCCGGCGGCGAGCGCGTCTGGTGAAAGTGCAAGCAGGATACCGGCTGCAGCGGCAGTCTGTTTGATGAATCGGTTCATATGGTTCATAGGTTTATTCTCCCGAATATGCATGCGCGCTATCTACGTTCGCATGGTAGGTGGACAGGAATTGATTACGGAATCCGGTCCAGCGGTTTTCTTCGATGGCCTTCCGCGCCCGTCGCATGAGCGCGCAATAGTAGTGAAGATTGTGCATGGTATTCAACCTCGAACTTAATAATTCGCGGCTGACGTATAAATGGCGCAGGTAGGCACGCGAAAAATGGCGGCAAGTATAGCATTCGCAGCCATCCATGATCGGCTCGGGATCATCACGAAAACGGGCCGCCTTGATATTGAAGGTGCCATGATCGGTAAAAAGAGTGCCGTTGCGTGCATTTCGTGTCGGCATGACGCAGTCAAACATATCGATGCCGCGATCAATTCCCTCGATCAGATCGGCCGGGGTGCCGACACCCATCAGGTAATGCGGTTGTGCTTCGGGCAGGTGCGGGGCCAAGGCATCAAGCATGCCCATCATTTCGTCCTTCGGTTCGCCAACCGACAGGCCGCCGATGGCAATGCCTTCAAAGCCGATATCAAGCAGTTCCTGCAGGGATTCGATGCGCAGATCGCCATACATCCCGCCTTGCACAATGCCGAACAATGCCTGTTTATCGTTGGCTGGAAGATGTTCGCGACATTCGCGTGCCCAGCGCATCGACATCTGCATGGAAGCCCGAGCCGCGTCTTTTTCAGCAGGGTAGGGCGTGCATTCGTCAAAGCTCATGACGATATCACTGCCCAGTTGCTGCTGGATGTGCATGCTTTCACGGGGGCCTAGGAAGAACTCGGAGCCATCGATATGCGAGCGGAAGCGAACACCGTGCTCCTCGATCTTACGCAGATCGCCCAGCGACCAGACCTGAAAACCGCCAGAATCGGTCAGAATCGGGCCATCCCAGGCCATGAAGCCGTGCAGGCCGCCGAATGTTTCGATCAGATCACCGCCGGGCCGCAACATCAGGTGATAGGTGTTGCCGAGAATGATTTCCGCACCAAGTTCGTGCAGATCATGCGGGGTCATGCTTTTTACGGTTGCCTGCGTGCCGACCGGCATGAAGGCCGGGGTTTCCACGCTGCCGTGAGGCAAATGCATGCGACCACGCCGGGCACTGCTACCTTCGGCGCGGTTCAGGATTTCAAATTCAAGAGCAGACATGGCGGCGCAGGCTGACATGCATGCGAAGTGGTGCAAGCCCATTGTGCCTTTGTGAGGGTTGTCACGAAGGTGTTTGGCACAGCAGCTACGCTGCTTCGATGACATTGCATGATTGGAGCTATAATATACCGAAGCGATCAGTTGCTGCCAATTTACGTGCAGATAAGGGCTTGTGCTATGGCTGGATATGAACTGGACTATGAAGGTGCGGATGCTGGGCTGTCGGAATACAGGAGACACTGCTTGCGACTGAAGGATTTCATGTCTGTTTCACCTAAGTGTGAAGAATTGCCGCGCAGTAAAAAGCTGGGTGGCAGAAGGAACCGGATGAAAATTGAGGTCATCGATATCGGGCATGAGGATCGGCATCAGGTCGAACGCTTTATTCATGAGCGTTTCGGTATCGAATACAGTGCCGATATCCGCAGTTTCATGCCCAACCTTTTGCGTTTGACCACCAATTCCGGTGAGTTGATTGCTGCTGCTGGTTATCGACCAGCCGGCGAACACAAGTTGTTCCTAGAGACCTATCTCGATGAGCCAGTCGAGGCGGCGTTAAGTCGCACATATGGTCAGGTTATTCCACGCGATAGCATCGTTGAAGTCGGCAACCTCGCGGATGCGTATTCGGGCGGCGGGCGTGCCGCGATTACTGCTTTAACCGCCTATCTCTCCGGGATGGGCTATCAGTGGGTGGTATTCACCGGCGTTAAGAAGCTACGCAATGGTTTTCGGCGGTTGGGTCTCGAACCCGAGCAGATCGGGGTGGCCGACACATCGCGCCTGAATAGCGAAGAATTGAAGCGTTGGGGTCGCTATTATCAATCCGGCCCGCTGGTGATGGCAGGAAACATTATGAAGGGATTTTGGGCGCTGCGTTTTGCCCGCGAGGTGTTGCAGCCCTTGTGGCGTGTTGGCTTGCGGGAAGGGAAAAAGCATTTCCGCGATCAGAAGAGAGATCGATGATAAGTCGAGTACTGCAAGCCATTGCAGATGTTGCAAAAAATAATCCGGACAGGTTGGCGCTCACCGATGGTGCAGCTTGTGATATCACCTATGCTGCGCTGAGTGAGGAGATTCAAAACCTAGCCAAGGCATTGGGTGAGCAGAAGCCGGCAGCGGTCGGACTGTTGATGGACAATACGCCAGCCTGGGTCGTTAGTGATTTGGCAGCAGTACATGCCGAGATTCCCTGCGTGCCGCTCCCCTTGTTCTTTTCTCCGCAACAGATTGCTCATTTGATTGCCACGGCCGGGATTGAACTGATATTCACCGATCAGCCGGAGCCCTTGCGTGCCATGTTGACCGCAATCGGTACGGATTTGGTCGCTGAAACTCAGATCAATATTGCCCAGCGCCAGATTTTCTTGCTACAACTCCCTGCTGCTCCAGCGGGATTGATTCCATCCGGGGTTGCCAAGGTAACCTTCACTTCCGGCACCACGGGAGACCCCAAGGGCGTGTGTCTGACGCAACAGATCATCGAAAGCGTTGCTGTTTCGCTACAACAGGCCTGCGCGGCTGAAGCGGATGACAGGCATCTCTGTGCCTTGCCGCTAGCCACACTGCTGGAGAATATCGGCGGGGTGTATGTGCCGCTGCTGGCCGGTGCGAGCTGTGTGCTGCCGGGCCTTGCTGCTGTGGGGCTGAAGGGCTCTTCGGGTCTAGATCCCGCAGCGTTTCTGCGTGCTCTGATCGGCTTTGAAATCAAAACCTGCATCCTGATACCGCAGATGCTGTTGGCACTGGTATCTGCTGTGCATGCATCCGGACAACGACCGGAAAGGCTGCGTTATATTGCCGTCGGTGGTGCGCCGGTATCTCTGCAACAATTGGAGCAGGCCAAGGCATTGGGGCTTCCAGTGTTCGAGGGCTATGGCCTGTCCGAGGCGGGGAGTGTGGTGGCAGTGAATGCACCGGGAGCGGTGCAGGCAGGCAGTGTGGGTAAGCCTTTGTCGCATGTGCAACTGAAATTTTCTGGGGATGGCGAGATTCTGGTCAAAGGGGCGTTATTTTCTGCCTATCTGGGGCAGTCGGGCAGCGCGCCGGGAGAAGGCTATTATGCTACCGGCGATATCGGCCATCTGGATAAGGATGGCTTCCTGCATATCACCGGTCGTAAGAAGCATATCTTTATCACTGCCTTCGGGCGCAATGTGTCGCCAGAGTGGGTGGAGCGTGAGTTGACCATCCAGCCGGGTATCGCACAGGCGGTGGTTTTCGGCGAGTCCAGAGCCTTCAATGTGGCGATACTGACGCCACGGGATGGTGCTGATAAATCGCATGTGCAACAATTCGTCAATGCTGCTAATGCGCAGTTGCCTGATTATGCGCGGGTTAGTCGATGGTTGCTGTCCGATGTCCCGTTTTCGGTGACTAATGGGCTTCTCACGGGTACCGGGCGGCCACGACGTGAGGCCATCATGAAGGTTTATGGTGAACGAATTAATTCCATCTATGGGGAGTGACATGAGTAATAAATTTTATGATGAGTTACTGGTCGCCACTGAGGATGTACGCAACGATATGTTATCGATTCCCTTTATTCAGAAGGGTGCGATGGGTCAGCTTTCCCTGCAGAGCTATATCGCTTTTCTCGGGCAGGCTTATCATCATGTGAAACATACCATACCGCTTCTGATGGCCTGCGGTGGCGCCTTGCCCGGACGGTTGGAGTGGCTGCGCACGGCGATTGGTGAGTATATTGAAGAGGAAATGGGGCATCAGGAATGGATCCTCAACGATATCGCTGTCTGTGGCGGCGATAAGGAAGCAGTTCGCCACGATACCCCGCATCCCGAGACCGAACTGATGGTTGCCTATGCCTATGACACCATCCATCGGGGCAACCCGGTCGGTTTCTTTGGCATGGTGCTGGTGCTTGAAGGTACCAGTGTATCGCTGGCCACACAGGCTGCCGAGCGAATTGAGGTGGCGTTGAATCTTCCCAAGAGCGCATTTTCCTATCTGAGTTCGCACGGTTCGCTGGATGTCAGCCATGTGGATTTCTATGAGAAATTGATGAACCAACTTGAAGATGAGGGTGATAAACAGGCAGTGATTCATTGTGCCCGCATGATGTACAAGCTGTACGGTGATATATTCCGCAGCCTGCCTTTGAGTGAGATTGAGGGGGATAAATAGGTGAATATAGACGAAAAAAACATCCTGTTGACTGGAGCAGCCGGTGGTATCGGCCGTTTGCTGGCAGCAAGCCTTGCCCAGCGCGGCGCCCATTTAGCACTGGTGGATGCCAATGAAGAGCTCCTGAAGGAGGTTGCTTCTGGTATTGAGCACTGCAAGCCCATTGCCGGTGATCTTTCCACAGCCGAGGGGTGTCTGGCCGTTGCCGAAGCAGCCAAAAACGAATTCGGAAAGATTGATATTCTTATCAATCTCGCCGGCATGATGAGCTTTCGTTGCTTCGAGGATGAGGAAATCGAGACCATGGAGCGCATCATCGGGGTCAATCTGCTTGGTGCGATGCGTCTGACACGCCATATTCTACCCGGCATGTTGGAGCGCGATGAGGGGCGCATCATCAACGTCGGTTCGGTTTTTGGCTCCATTGGATTTGCCTATTTTACAGCTTACTCGGCGAGTAAATTCGGCTTGCGAGGATTTTCCGAAGCCCTGCGTCGCGAGTTGTATGACAGCAAAATAAAGGTCATGTATCTGGCCCCACGGGCAGTGAGGACACCGCTGAACACCGGGCGCATCATGCGCATGGGTGAGGCCACCAAAATGAATATGGATGCGCCTGAACTGGTGGTTGAAAGAATTATCCAAGCTATCGATAATGATCGAAAAGAGGTTTATATCGGCTTTCCCGAGTCATTCTTTGTACAGATCAACCTGCGCTTCCCGCGCCTCGTTGATAAAGCACTTGCCGCACAGAATCGCATTGCGCGAGCCTTTGCTAAAGAAAAAGGAAATTAGGAGGTTATGATGAAGTTGTTTGGCACCATGTTGAGCTGTTTGTTGGTAGTGATGCTGTGGGCAGCGCCTTTGACGCTCGCTCAGGCCGATGAAGTGAATGAAGCCATTCTAAGCCTGCAGCATGAGTGGGCCGAGGCCAACTACGCTACACCTGAAGATCAGAAGGAAGATGTATTCAAGGCGCTGGTGGAGAAATCTGCCGCATTGACTACCAAATACTCGCAGCGCGCCGAGCCGAAGATATGGGAAGCGATTATCCGGGCCGGTTATGCCGGTGCCATGGGTGGCATGTCCTCGATGTTCAATGCGATGCCGCAGATGGAACAGGGGCGCGACTTATTGCTGGCAGCCGAGAAAATCGACCCTTTGGCCATGCATGGTTCCATCTACACCACGCTGGGCAGCTTTTATTACATGGTTCCCGGGGGGTTCATTGGTTTTGGTGATAAGGACATAGCCTTGGGATACTTGAATAAGGCGATTGCACTGGCCCCAGATGATATGGATGCCAACTATTTCATGGGTGATTTCTGGCTGGAAAAGAAAAAACATAAAAATGCATTGCCCTATTTTGAGAAGGTGCTTGCCCTGCCTGATGTGGCTGAGCGACCATTATATTCAAAGGGACGTAAGGCTGAGGCAGTCGAAAAGCTGGCTGCGGTGAAGAAGAAGTTGCACATTAAGTAGACGCAAACTCGGCAAGGTTGTGATGTCAGCGCCCCTGGTTTGACCGGGGGCGTTTTCTTTTTAACGTATTGTAAGCGGCGATTTAAACCCAACCCTGCCTCATGTAGGCTTGCTGCAACCAATAGAGGACGCTATGGCAAAGCAGACAGACAAGATGCAGAACGATTTTTCAGCGCAGGATGCACTGCTTTTGGCGGTGAAGCGCCCGCGTGCCCTGCGTAATCGTCTGAGTAAAATGCATGCCAAAGAATTAAGTGCCCTGATATTGGCTTGCCGCGATGATGAAGAGCGGCTGATTCTGCTTGATCGCATCTCAAAGGAACAGCGTGGCGAGGTGCTGCTTGAGTTGCCTGAGGGCATGCAGGAAGACCTGCTTGCCAGGCTTAAACCTAAAGAGATTGAGCATGTGTTGGAGCATCTGGATTCCGATGATGCTACCGACATTCTACAGGCTGTGGACAAAGAGCTTGCCGATGAGGTGATCGAACGCCTTGAGCCGGAAGATCGGCGCGGGATCGAAGCCTTGATGATTCATGATGAGGAGTCCGCCGGTGGCCTGATGCAGGCCGAGCTTTTCAAGGTGCGTGCTGACTGGACTGTGGAAAAGGTGCTGGTTGTGTTGCGCCGATTCGGCCATGAAATCGAGAACCTTAATTATGTTTATATTGTGGATGATTTAGATCGTCTGGTCGGAGTCACCCCATTGCACAAGCTGTTATTCTGTGAGCCGGACCAACTGGTTTCTGCTCTCGATAAGCCCGACTTTCCAAGGGTGCATGCCGGCGAGGATCAGGAAGTGGTGGCCCAATTGTTCGAGAAATACGATGTGCTCGCCGTGCCGGTGGTCGACGATGAGGGCGTATTGGTCGGACGCATTACGGCTGATGACATTCTCGATGTTGTGCAGGAAGAGGCTACGGAGGATATGTATCGTCTGGCTGGTCTGTCGGGTGATGATGATATATCCGAGCCGGTCGGCATCACTGCATGGCGGCGCGGCATCTGGTTGACCGTGAATTTGGGGACAGCGATTCTTGCTTCACTGGTGGTGGCACAATTTCAGGGGACGATTGCGCAGATTGTGGCTCTGGCGGTACTGATGCCGATCGTGGCCAGCATGGGTGGTATTGCTGGTACCCAGACGCTAACCGTGATTGTGCGCGGTATTGCGCTGGGCCGGGTGACATTTGATAACGCACGTCGTTCACTGATCAAAGAGGTCTCGGTTAGTCTGATGACGGGTATGGCCTTTGCTGTGATCATGGGTGTTGTTGCCAGCTTTTGGTTCCCTGCATTTGGTTTTAAGCTGGGGCTTGTCATCGCGGTGGCGATGTTTATCAACCTGATTGTTGCTGGCCTTTCGGGAGCGATGATCCCCTTGACCCTGCAGCGTTTGAAGATCGATCCGGCTCTTGCCTCCGGCACCATCCTGACCACGGTGACAGATGTGGTTGGCTTTTTTGCTTTTCTGGGACTGGCGACCATCTTCCTGCTTTGACCGGGGCTGGACGCGCGGATAGGCTGCGCAACCACTTTCGGAGGTAGATCGCATGTCCGCTGTTCAACATCATCATCTGATTATTCTTGGTTCCGGCCCTGCCGGTTATACCGCCGCCATCTATGCGGCCCGTGCCAATATGAACCCCGTTATTATTCAGGGAAGTCAGCCCGGTGGGCAGTTGACTACGACCACAGATGTGGACAATTACCCCGGCTATAAGGATGGCGTGCAGGGTCCGGAGATGATGGAGGATTTTAAGGCGCAGGCTGAACGCTTTGGCACTGAAATCATCTGGGATCACATTGAAAAGGCCGACTTTTCCTCGCGGCCATTCAAGCTGCATGGAGAAGATGGCGAATACACCTGTGATGCGCTGATTATCGCCACTGGTGCTTCGGCCCGTTACCTTGGCTTGCCGAGTGAAGAAGCCTTTGCAGGACGGGGCGTATCTGCTTGTGCCACCTGTGACGGATTCTTCTATCGTGGCAAGGAAGTGGCAGTGATTGGCGGCGGCGACACGGCCGTGGAAGAAGCCATCTACCTATCTAATCTGTGCAGCAAAGTGACTGTGGTGCATCGCCGCGACGAGCTGCGTGCCGAGAAGATCATGCAGGATAAGTTGCTAGCCACGCCCAATGTCGAGATGGCATGGGATAGCGTGCTCGACGAAATTCTGGGTGATGACTCCGGGGTTACAGGCATGCGTCTGAAATCCACCGTGGATGGCTCGACAAGAGAAGTGGATGTGCATGGCGTGTTTATCGCCATCGGACATACGCCGAATACCGGCTTTACAGGCGATCAGCTGGACAAGGACGATGCCGGTTATCTCAAGGTGCAGGGCCGCAACACGATGACCAGTGTGGAAGGGGTGTTTGCTGCTGGAGATGTGGCTGATCCGGTTTACCGGCAGGCAGTGACCAGTGCCGGTGAGGGTTGCAAGGCCGCACTCGATGCCGAACGCTGGCTGACCGCTCAGAACTGAGGTGGTTTGGAACCCGACGGGTTCCTTTCAGTAGTATTTTACGAACAGATTCTGGTTTTGAGCCGGTAAGACTTCCCGTTTAGACGCGTTTCGCGCCATAGCAAGCTTCCCATTCTTCGAAGGAGCTGAATTTAAGGCCCATTTTCCGCAGGCGGCCATCATGCATGTCGTAGATCAGGCCGATGACGGTGATCTGCTGTCCGCGTTTCCATGCCTCGCGCACAATCGTATTACGGCAGATATTATGCACCTGCGATTCAACATTGAGTTCGGCAAGACGATTCCAGCGTTTTTCTTCGTCCAGACCTTCGAGTTCGGTTTGATGGCGCTGATAGACAAATCGGATTTGGTCCAGCCACAGGTCCACCGGTTGAATACCTCGGTGCGATAGGGCGGCATGTACACCGCCGCAGCCATAGTGTCCGCAGACGACGATATTGGGCACCTTCAATTCATCAATGGCATATTCCAGCACGGCCAGACAGTTCAGATCATTGGTGGCGAAAATGTTACCGATATTGCGGTGTACGAAGATCGAGCCCATGGGCAGGCTGACCAGTTGGTCTGGGCCAACGCGTGAGTCCGAGCAGCCGATCCACAAGACTTCAGGTTTTTGAGCCGATGAAACGCGCTCAAAATATTCCGGATCCTTATCCTTGATTCCATCCGCCCACGTTTGATTGGCGGCAAGCATTTCCTTGATCGATGGCATAGTGCGTATCCTAGCTGAGCAGTGTCTGAATTTCTTCTTTTGTGTAGCTCTTGGGAAGACGAGCACCCAGACGCGAAACAATCTGTGCAGCAGCATGGCTGCCAAGATGCCCTGCTTGTTGCCAGGATAGGCCGTTGGTGATGCCGTAGAGAACGCCTGCGGCATACATGTCACCGGCACCTGTAGTATCTACTGCCGTCACCGGCATGCTTTCCACGGCAATGACTTCACCTTCATGCATCAGGATGGAGCCATTGCTGCCTAGGGTCAGCGCTACATTTTCCGTGTGCTTGTGGATGGCCTGAGCGCAGTCCACAGGGTCGTCGAAACCGGTCAGAGCGCGCGCCTCCTGCTCATTGCAGAACAGCAGATCAACAGGGCCTTCAATCAGCTCGATGAACTGGTCACGGAACAGATCAATGAGAAAAGGATCGGAGACAGTCAGGGCAACCTTCACGCCCTGCTCCTTGGCTAGTTTGATGGCCTTTAAGGCAGCGGCCTTGGTGGATTCGCCGGTGAATAGATAGCCCTCAATATATACATACTTTGCTTTGGCGATTTCACGGGCATCGATGTCGTCTGGCCCCAATGTGGATGATACGCCCAGATTGGTCAGCATGGTGCGCTGCGCATCAGGGGTGATCAGCACCACGCAGGTGCCTGTCTGGCCGCTGCTGGGAGCTACTTCGATGGCGATACCGAGTTTCTTCATTTCATTAAGGTATTGGGTTCCGAAGGCGTCGTTGCCCACCTTGCAGGCATAGGCCGCTTTGCCGCCGAAATCAGCCAGGCCGACGATGGTATTGGCAGCCGAACCACCGGAGCATTGATTCACCGGATGATTGGATAGGCTTCCCAGTACATATTGTTGCTGCGCCTCTTCGGTCAGGGTCATGATGCCTTTTTCCACGCCAATACTGTCCAGCACTGCATCATCGCATTGCACCTGCAGATCCATAATGGCGTTGCCTACGCCGTACACATCGTATGTCATGTCATATCCTTTGTTTGCTTTCTCTATTCTTGTCCGGCAACAGTCAGGCCATCAATGGCAATGCTGGGCACGGCCATGGAACCCATCCATGTCAAATCACTTCCGACATGACGAATACTGCTGAACATATCCTTTAAGTTGCCGGCAATGGTAATTTCCTGCACCGGACGCGTAATCTTACCATTTTCGATCAGGAATCCGGAAGCACCGCGCGAATAGTCTCCTGTGACCCCGTTTACCCCGAAACCAATCAGTTCGCAGATCAGCAGGCCGTTGCCGATATCTTGCAGGATGGCCTCCTGCGACATGTTGCCCGCCTGCCAAATCAGATTGGAGCAGCCAATACCGATATCGCCGGTGAGCCCACGTCTGGCATGACCGCCCGGGACAGTGTTAAGACGTCCGGCTGCATAGCGGTCAGTCAGGAATCCGGTCAAGCGGCCCTGATCAATGAGTTGCAATTGGCGGCAACGGGTGCCTTCGCCGTCGAAAAGACGGTTGCCCAGTCCCTGCGGATGATCGGGGTCGTCAGTGATGGTGACGAAATCGGGGAAGATGACCTTGTCTGCAGATTCCCCGAGAAATGAGCGTTGCTGCAGGACAGCGCGGCCATTGATAGCCGATGTCAGGTGGCCGATGAGGGAGGTGGCAACACGCGGCTCGAACACGACCGGCATGCTGCCGCTGGCCATGCTGGAAGCACCCAGTCGTTTGATGGTTCGCTGCGCAGCCTCGCGACCAAGATCATCTGGCTGGCGCAAGGCCATGCCGGTGGATTGGCGATCCCAGGCATAATCGCGCTGCATGCCATCATCTTTTCCTGCAATGACAGAAACGCTTAATGCCGCCGAGGTTTTTTCATAACTGGCAGCAAAGCCATCACTCGAAGCATAGGCCACGCGTACCCTGCCGAAACCCGACTCTGCTCCTTCGCTGTTGCTGATAAGCGGAGAGGATTCAAGTGCTGCGGCTTCACAGGCCAGGGCTGCATCGCGTGCCGCATCAATCTGCCATGCCGCGTCAGCGCAGGTGTGATGCTTTTGCCAGTCGGCCAGTTGCTGGGCATCCGGATGTTCCGCACCCAGAGGCGGTACGGCATCGGGATCGGCTTCGGATATTTGCGCCATAGCCATGACCTGTTCGACCAGGCGATTTAAGCCACTTTCCGACACATCGGATGAGGATGCGCTGGAAAATGCCAGTGTGGTTCCGTTTTCACCCTGCTTTTCGACAAAGGCGCGCAGGCCGATGCCACGCGAGTCCTCGTGCTCCACCGATTCGGTTTTACCGTGGCGCACGCGGATTGAATCGCTGGTATCGGCAATACTCAGGGCATCGGCGCTGTGTGCACCGGCTTTGCCGGCCATGTCGACGAGTTGTGCGGAGATGGATGCCAAATCAATCATGCCTCAGAGCCTCCGATGATCATTTCGTCGATACGCAGGGTGGGTAAGCCCACACCAACCGGAACGCTCTGCCCGTCCTTGCCGCAGGTGCCGACCCCCGGATCAAGTTCAAGATCGTCACCGATCATGGATACGCGGGTTAGGACACTTGGTCCGTCGCCAATCAATGTTGCACCCTTAACGGGTGCTTTGATTTTGCCGTTCTCGACCAGATAAGCCTCGGAGGTGGTGAAGACAAATTTGCCGGAGGTGATATCCACCTGACCGCCACCAAAATTGACCGCATAAATACCGTGATCCAATGAAGCCAGGATATCATCAGGATTATCTTCCCCTGCCAGCATGAAGGTGTTGGTCATGCGCGGCAGTACCGGATCGGCATACGATTCACGCCGCCCATTTCCCGTCGGACTCATGCCCATCAGGCGGGCGTTCTGCCGGTCTTGCAGATAGCCGGTAAGGATACCGTCCTCGATCAGTACGGTGCGCCCGGTAGGGGTTCCTTCATCATCGACGTTCAGCGAACCGCGCCGCTCGGCAATGGTACCGTCATCGACAACCGTGACACCGCGTGCTGCAACCTGCTGGCCGATGCGGCCAGCGAAGGCACTTGTTCCCTTGCGGTTGAAATCACCCTCAAGCCCATGGCCAATGGCTTCATGCAATAGGATGCCGGGCCAGCCGGGGCCAAGCACCACAGGCATGGGGCCTGCGGGTGCGCCAATGGCATCCAGATTAAGCAGGGCCAAGCGCACGGCTTCGCGAGCCAGCCGCTCGGGTTCATCACCGGTTAGCATGCGCTCCAGGCCAAAACGTCCGCCGCCGCCAGCAGAGCCGGTTTCACGTTTGCCGTCCTTTTCGACAACCACAGAGATATTCAAGCGAACCAGCGGCCGGACATCATGCATCTCGGCGCCGTCCATGCGCACGATACGGATGTCGGAGAAGGATGAGGAAACGTTGGCAAACACCTGTTTCACACGCGGATCAAGACGTCGTGCAAAGCTATCCAACCGTTCCAGAAGCATCTTTCGTTCTGCCATCGGTGCTGCTTCGACCGGATTCTTCGCCTGATAAAGCGCATGTCCCGATTTGCCGGCATGCACTGCAACAGGTGCGCGCGATGCCGGGCCTGCGGCAATGGCGCGTGCTGCCCGGGCTGTGTCCATCAGGGCGGATGGCTCCAGGCTGTCGGTATAGGCGTGGCCCGAGGCCTCGCCTTTGATGACGCGTGCGCCGATGCCCTGATGCGTGCTTGAGGAAACGTGCTTAACGCGTCCTTCCTCCAGAGCCAGCGATTCGCTTTCGGAATACTGTACATACAGATCGGCATCATCGGCACCGGCCGGTGTCATGGCATGCAGCATGTCCGACAGGGTGCTGTCCGGGATGCTGATGTTTGAGCTGTTTGCGGAAGAGGGGGGAGAAGATGAGTTCATGGCGCGCAATCGTTCATTTACCTTCACTGCTGTCAAGCGCTACATCTCGCTAGTCGTCATTGAATTCCCTGAAAAACATTTCAGTTCTATGCCTGCTTGCATGGTTTTGCCGCAATATCCACGTTAGGCTGGCCGCATGCAAATGCTTATACGATTGAATGATGCCATCAGCCTGCAGATTCTGGGGGATGCGCTCGATGATCTCGCTATTGCTTACCGCGTTGATAATGCCGGCATGCATGCCTTGATGCCGCTGCCCGATGTCATGGATATGCGTGTCTTTGTTGACGATTTGGATATGACTGCTGCGCAACAGGTTGTTCGCGACCTGAATCTGGGAGATGGTATGGGAGGCGGCAGTGATTAAGGGTTTCACCAGTTTGCTTGCCGGATTTAATAAGCTGCTTAGCGAGGAAGTCCTCCGTTCTATTCTCTGGCGCATCGCTTTACTACTCTTTGTGTTGATGCTGGTTGTGACTGCAGGCGTGTATGGCCTGGCTGAATATATCGCAGGCTTGTGGTTGCCGGAAGGGGATGCCTGGTATTGGCAGGTTCTGAGCTGGATGGTTTGGTTCGTATCCATCCTGCTCGCTCTGTTCACCGGAGCCATCAGTTTTACGGTGCTCGGTTCTATTGCCGTGGCTCCCTGGTTGGAAGTGCTGGCAGTGCGCGCCGAAGGCTTGCATTTGGGTAGGGCTTTACCCGATCCCGATGGTGGCTGGTTGCGACCCATGATGAGCAGCCTGAGTAATGCTGTTCGCCCACTCATCGGCTTGCTACTGATGGGCCTTTTGGCGCTGGCTGTGATCTGGCTGCCGCTGGTCGGGCAGCTGGCAGCCATGCTGATCTGGGGATATGCGGGTATTCGTTTTCTTAATTTCGAATTGCTTGATGTGCCTGCCACTAGGCGTGACTGGGATTATTCCCGCCGTAAAGCGGCCCTGGCTGGACAGCAATTCTTCTGGCTTGGTTTTGGCGGTCTGGGTATGGCATTGATGGTCATCCCGGGCATCAATCTTCTGGTCTTACCGGCTGCCGTGGTTGCCTTGAGTTCAGCCTTGCCTACGGAAGATTAGGCATCTTGCGGATGAACAATGGTATTGGCTTCGTTCACGATATAATCATGGAAGGCTTGGGCGATGGCTGAGAAGCGTTTGTCTCGCCGGTAGACCAGCCGCCAGTGGCGCATGATGGGGAAGTCCTCAACATCGAGAACGACGAGGCGCTTCAGCGCCACTTCCATTTCCACCGTATCCAGAGAAACCACTCCAAGGCCGAGGTCAGCCTGCACGGCCTGTTTGATGGCTTCCGAGGAGTTCATTTCCATGCCGCCGGGGCGTTCGATATCGTGGCGGGCCAAAAAACGCTCAAGCGAGGCACGTGTACCGGAACCTCGTTCTCGCACAATGAACGGATGTGCGGCAAGCGCATTCAGCGGAATTTTTTTCTTGCCGATCAGGGAATGGCCGGGTGGGGCGATAACCACCAGTGGGTTATCCATGAACATCTCACTTTCAACCGCCATGCCGGCTGGTGGTTTACCCATGATGACCAGATCGGTGGTGTTATCTTCCAGCGCCTGCAATAGCCCATCGCGGTTGGCAACCTTCAGACTGACCTGCACATCAGGATAACGTTCGCAGAAGGTGGCTAACAATTGGGGAGCGAAATAATTGGCCGTGGAGGCCATGGTCAGATGCAGGCGACCGCGCTTGAGTCCACGCATTTCCTCCATGGCATCCTGAGCTTCTCTGATTTGCTGATGAACCAGATGGGCGTGATGGAGAAGTTCAGAGCCGGCCACGGTCAGGCTTATTTGTTTGCCGCTGCGGTCGAACAGGGGCATGCCGGTTTGTTCTTCGAGTTGCTTGATCTGCATGGAAACCGCTGGCTGGGTCAGGTACAATAGCTTGGCCGCTTCGGTGTAACTTTGCTGCTCGGCAACGGTCTCGAATATCTTTAATTGTTTGAGGGTGATGCGCATAAAGACCTCGTATAAGTAAAATTTATATAACGCATCATAAGCTTTGATTTTACTTTATGAAAGCCCGAAATAGACTTCCCAATGTGGCTGGGCATCATTATACTGTCTGACCGCGATAGGAGAGGGACCTGCTTTTGATGGGTGCTGCTCACAAATAAAATGGAGGATATATTCAATGGATCAATCGAATCGTTACGCCAATCTAGATCTGAAAGAAGAGGATCTGATTGCAGGCGGCCAGCATTTGCTGGTTGCATACAAGCTGATACCGGCCGAAGGCTATGGCTTCCTGGAAGTTGCTGCTCACGTTGCAGCTGAATCTTCTACCGGTACCAATGTGGAAGTTTCCACGACTGATGATTTCACCCGTGGTGTAGATGCACTGGTATATGAAATCGACGAAACAGCATTCGGTGACGATAAAGTCACAGGCGGCGGTCTGATGAAGATCGCTTATCCGGTTCCTCTCTTCGATCCGAACCTGCTTGATGGTCATTTCAATGTTTCACATATGTGGTCCCTGATTCTGGGTAATAACCAGGGCATGGGCGATCATGAAGGCCTGCGTATGCTCGACTTCATGGTACCTGAGTGCATGATCAAGAAGTTTGACGGCCCAAGCACCGGCATTGCCGATCTTTGGGAAGTTCTGGGTCGCCCAAGGGAAAACGGCGGTTATATCGCTGGCACCATCATCAAGCCGAAGCTGGGTCTGCGTCCTGAGCCATTTGCTCGCGCTTGCATGGAGTTCTGGCTTGGTGGCACATTCATCAAGAATGATGAGCCGCAGGCTAACCAGCCATTCTGCCCGATGAAGACGGTCATTCCGATGGTTGCTGAGACCATGGATCGCGCACAGCAGGAAACCGGCGAGGCCAAGTTGTTCTCCGCCAATGCGACTGCCGATTTCCATGGTGAGTGCAAAGCTCGTGGTGATTTCATCCTCGAGTCTTTCGCCAAGTATGGCAATGAAAAGCATGTTGCCTTCCTGATTGATGGCTTCGTGACCGGTCCTGCCGGTGTAACCACGGCTCGTCGTGAATTCCCGGACACCTTCCTGCACTTCCATCGTGCCGGTCATGGCGCTGTGACTTCCTATAAGTCGCCAATGGGTATGGATCCACTGTGCTACATGAAGCTTTCCCGTTTGCAGGGTGCTTCCGGTATTCACACTGGCACCATGGGCTATGGCAAGATGGAAGGCCACGGCAACGAGACCGTTCTTGCATATATGCTTGAGCGCGATGAGTGCATGGGTCACTACTTCAACCAGAAGTGGTATGGCATGAAGCCAACCTGCCCAATCATCTCGGGCGGCATGAACGCACTGCGTCTGCCAGGCTTCTTCGAGAACCTGGGCCACGGCAACGTGATCAACACCTGTGGTGGTGGTGCATTCGGCCATATCGACAGTCCTGCTGCCGGTGCTACGTCTCTTAGCCAGGCCTATGATTGCTGGACAACTGGTACAGATCCAATCGAGTACGCGAAGACCCACAAGGAATTCGCTCGTGCGTTCGAGTCCTTCCCGAAGGATGCGGACAAGATCTTCCCAGACTGGCAAGACAAGCTGGGCGTTCACAAGTAAGACGAACGTTCGGTTTTCAAACCGAAGCAAATAAAAGGCCTCCACGTAAGTGGGGGCCTTTTTTTATCTCTATTCCAGACTGAATGACAAACTTCACGCATTTATTGAAGCATCAGATAAATTTATGCTTTTTATAAGAACAAGAGATTTTTCTTTTGTCTGGATAAGGATATACTGAAGCCATTGAATATGAATCGGAGGGTGATGATGACCGACAAGGAACAGTACAAGGTTAAGCAGGAGCCTTTTTATCAGGCACAGGGCGATGAAGTAGAGCTATACGAGGCAGCCTATGCCGCCCGTCTGCCGGTGATGGTGAAGGGCCCGACAGGTTGCGGTAAGTCTCGCTTTATTGAATACATGGCCTGGAAGCTCGGCAAGCCGCTGATTACCGTGGCCTGTAACGAGGACATGACAGCCTCCGATCTGGTCGGTCGTTATCTGCTCGATGCCAACGGTACCCGCTGGCTGGATGGTCCATTGACCACCGCTGCCCGTATCGGTGCGATCTGTTATCTCGATGAAATTGTTGAAGCGCGACAGGACACCACCGTGGTGATTCATCCGCTGACCGATCATCGCCGCACACTCCCTTTGGACAAGAAGGGCGAATTGATTGAGGCACACAATGATTTCCAGTTGGTGATTTCCTACAACCCCGGTTATCAGAATCTGATGAAGGATCTCAAGCAGTCTACCAAGCAGCGCTTCACCGGCTTTGAATTCGATTATCCGGATGAAGCCACCGAATCCTCCATTCTGGCCAAGGAGACCGGCATTGCCGTTGAGTTGGCGGCCAATCTGGTGAAGATAGGCCAGGCGGCCCGTGCACTTAAGGGGCATGGTCTGGATGAAGGTATTTCCACCCGCTTGCTGGTTTATGCAGCTACCCTGATTAAGGGCGGTGTGAATGAACAGGCTGCCTGCCGCATGGCACTGGTTCGTCCGATTACCGACGATCCCGATATCCGCGATACGCTCGATCACGCCATTGACGCTGCTTTCGGCTGAAAGCCGATGCTGCAAGTGAAGGGGATGGGTCTGAATCCAGGCACACATGGCGGTGATACCCATGGGTAAAATTGCCGAACGCAATATGGAATTCGAGATGTACTGGCAAAAGCTGGGCTGTAGTTTTGCTCAGGCCGATGCCGTATTCGACGAATGCCTGAAAGAGGCCAAGGTCCTGCTGAGTAAGGATGGCCTGCTATCCTATCTCGATAATGCACGTTTTCTGGGCAAGATGGGGCGTGGTCCTGAACCATTACTGGTATACTTGGAAGAGGCACCAAGTGTGGGCAGACTGCTTGGTGAAGAGACACTGGTGGAGCTGCGCGAGTTTTCCCACTACATGTCCACGCATACCAATTTCAAAGCCATCGTGCCATTTCTGCAAACCAGTGGAGCCGTTGCGCGTTTGCTGCACAGCCATGACCTGTTTAAGCAGTATATCGACATCGTGCGCGATATGATGGAGCGGACCTCTGCTTCGGTGCACGGCCACCATACAACTTTCCCCAGCCCCGGCCTCTCCGACCTGCTCAAGCAGGCGCCACGCATTCTCTCCATGGTGCCGCTGGAAGGTCTGAAAAACTGGATCGATTACGGCATTCGTTATTACAACGATCACCCGAAACGTCAGGTTGAGTATTTCACGCTGGAGTCGGCTGATTCGATGGCGGTGTTGCAGCGCGAACGTCACGGTACATTGTTTATCGATAACGAGCGCAAACTGGACATGTATATGCGCGGTCTGTGGCGGGATCACGATTATCTTGTGCCGTATTCCCTGGCTTTCGATGAGCAGGCCAAACCTATGCCTTATTTTGACGAGCAGGGTATCCGCATTCCGGATGTGTACGATGATCTGAACGATATTTCTGGCATGGATCGCTACCGCGCCACCTTGGCGCATATTGCAGCCCACCGGCGCTGGAGTACCAAGGTGGTGGTCGATAACTGGAGCCCGATCCAGCGCGTCGGCGTGGAGTGCTTTGAGGATTGTCGCGTGGATTGGCTGGCCATGCAGCGCTATCCTGGACTTAGGCGCATCTACATGGCCCTGCATCCGATAGCAGACGAAAGCCATTTGGACACGCCGGATTCTTCAACCATTCGTATACGTTTGGCTCTTTTGTCGCGCTCAATTCTGGATCCTGAATTTGAGTGTAAGGATGAGAGGATTCAGGATTTCACTGCCCGTTTCCATGAAATCATGAGCAAGGGTGAGGCCAGTACTCCAGAGATGGCCAGTCTTGCCCTGTTGTTCATTGCCCGCACCCCCAAAGATTACTCGCCCAATATATTGTTTGAAAATACCGAAGTGGATTATCGCGATGATAATCGGCATCTGTGGATTTACATTGAGCAAGGCGATGATGAGGAAACCACCTTTGACCATCTCGACAAGAAAAAACAGGACGAAGAAGAGATCAAAGGACTTCCGCCGCGCCATTACGACGAATGGGACTATACCAACAAGAGCTATCGCCCGGACTGGGTGAGTGTGTACGAAACCCTTCACCCGGGTGGCAGTGCCAGCAAGGTGGATCGTTTGCTTGAAAAACATGCCGGGCTTGCCAAGCGCATGAAGCGCATCCTCGATATGATCAAGCCGCAGGAGAAGGTGCGTATTCGTTATCAGGAAGAGGGCTCAGAGCTTGATCTTGATGTTGCTGTGCGCTCGCTGATCGACTTCAAGGGTGGCTCATCACCCGATCCGCGTATCAATATGAGTCACCGCACCGATGGCCGCAATATCGCCGTAACCTTGCTTCTCGATCTTTCGGAATCGCTGAACGAGAAGGTGCCGGGCAGCGGGCAGTCGATTCTTGAACTGTCACAGGAAGCCGTATCCCTACTGGCCTGGGCAGTCGATCACCTGGGCGATCCGTTTGCCATTTCCGGTTTCCATTCCAACACCCGGCATGATGTGCGTTTCCTGCATATCAAGGGCTTCAACGAGAAGTTTGATGATCAGGTGAAAGGACGCATGGCGGCGATGGAGGCAGCTTATTCAACCCGTATGGGCGCGGCTATGCGCCATGCCGGGCATTTTCTGAAGGCCCAACCGGCAGATAAGAAGCTGCTGCTGATTCTCACCGATGGCGAGCCTGCCGATATTGATTCCAAGGATGAGCGCCTGCTCATTGAGGACACAAAACAGGCGGTTAACGAGCTGGATCGGGATGGCATCTTCAGCTACTGCATCACGCTTGATGCCAAGGCGGATGAATATGTCGGTGATATCTTCGGTCGCCAGTACACGGTGATTGATAAAATCGAACGCCTGCCGGAAAAACTACCGGAGCTGTTCATCTCCCTGACCAAATAGGCAAAGGGTGCTCT
>Ga0316187_10000129_pt1 | contig 48027 bp, 40 predicted proteins | sample CroRivburrow1_MG_FD_204927 | JGI IMG/M metagenome (GOLD analysis project Ga0316187, IMG submission 204927) | Coastal sediment microbial communities from Maine, United States - Cross River worm burrow 1 | ecosystem: Environmental > Aquatic > Marine > Coastal > Sediment | place: USA: Maine...
CGAGCATGCGCGAGACCGGTATACCGGTCCAGCGTGAAACCACTTCGGCGATCTCGTCCTCGGTGACGTTGTTACGCAAAAGCTGGAAATCGCCCTGCTCGCCTTTTTCGGCGTCTTCGAGTTGTTTTTCCAGCTCCGGAATCTTGCCATATTGCAGTTCGGACATCCGGGCCAGGTCCTGGGCCCGCATCGCCGTTTCAAGCGCGGCGCGGGTCCGTTCCAGTTCTTCCTTGATATGGGTCGTGCCCTGCACGGCCGCTTTCTCCGACTTCCAGATTTCGTCCAGGTCAGAGAACTCCCGCTCCATCTGGGCGATGTTCTCCTCCAGCTCCTCCAGCCGCTTCATGGAAGCTTCATCGGACTCTTTCTTCAGAGCTTCGCGCTGGATCTTCTGTTGGATCAATTTGCGCTCCAGCCGATCGAGCGCTTCGGGCTTGGAGTCGATTTCCATGCGAATGCGCGAAGCCGCCTCGTCCATCAGGTCGATGGCCTTGTCCGGTAGCTGCCGGTCACTGATATATCTGTGGGAAAGGGTTGCGGCAGCAACCAGCGCAGGGTCTGTGATGTCCACACCGTGATGCACTTCGTAACGTTCCTGCAGCCCACGCAGGATCGCGATGGTGTCTTCGACTGAAGGCTCCCCGACGAAGACTTTCTGGAAACGCCGCTCCAGCGCCGCGTCCTTTTCGACATACTGGCGATATTCGTCCAGCGTGGTGGCCCCGATGCAGTGCAACTCACCACGGGCCAGGGCCGGTTTCAGCATATTGCCGGCATCCATCGCGCCCTCAGCCTTGCCGGCACCGACCACGGTATGAATCTCATCGATAAACAGGATGATGTTGCCTTCCTGCTTGGCCAGGTCACTGAGCACAGCTTTGAGGCGTTCCTCGAATTCACCACGGAACTTCGCGCCCGCCACCAACGAGCCCATGTCCAGGCTTAAAACGCGTTTTCCGCGAATTCCATCAGGGCACTCGTTGTTGATAATCCGTTGAGCCAGGCCTTCCACAATGGCGGTCTTACCCACTCCGGGCTCACCAATCAACACGGGGTTGTTCTTGGTGCGGCGTTGCAATACCTGGATGCAACGCCGGATTTCCTCATCCCGCCCGATCACCGGATCCAGCTTGGACTGCTCCGCCCGCTCGGTCAGGTCAATGGTGTATTTCTCCAGCGCCTGCCGGTTTTCCTCGGCGTTCGGGTCCACCACCTGCTCGCCTCCACGCATCTCCTCGATCGCCTTCTCGACGGCCTCACGGTTGGCGCCAGCCTGTTTCAGGATATCCGCCAAGGGACCTTTCAGATCCATCGCGGCCAGGATAAGCAGCTCGCTGGCAACATACTGATCGCCCCGCTTCTGAGCCAGCTTGTCGGTCAGGTTGAGAATCTTGATCAGGTCATTGGATAGATTGATCTCGCCTTCCGCACCGCTCACACGCGGCAGGCTTTCCAGCCGCTCGCTCAATTTCGACCTCAGTTGATCCACCCGCACGCCAGCCTTGCTGAGCAGGTGCCGGCTCGCGCCGCCCTCCTGATCCAGCAACGCGACCATCACGTGCGCCGGTTCGATCAACTGATGATCCATGCCCACAGCCAGGCTTTGCGCATCCGCCAAAGCCAGCTGGAACTTACTCGTCAGCTTGTCCATTCTCATGATAATTACCTCAAAATTGTATACCTGAAATTTGAGGGCTTACCCCGTGCAAATCAACATCATTCTCTGACAGCAGAAGTTGCCTTGTTTGGGCAGGGGAAGTAGTGGGTGTGGTATTTATTTTCAGGACCGTCAGGCCGTCGGGAACGGCTGAACGAGCGAACAGGGATGTCTTGAGCGTGTCCTGAAAATAAATACCACACCCACCACCTCCATGAAATCCCTCGATAAGCTGGCAATTTCTGCTGTCAGAGAATGATTCTGCGGGCGATGTCATAGTAAGTGGCGAAAAGACGGTCGAGGTCGGCGACGGGGGTGCGTTCGTCGATCTGGTGGATGGTCTGATTGATCAGGCCCAGTTCCAGGACTTCCGTGCCCAGGGGGGCGATGAAGCGGCCATCGGAGGTGCCGCCGCCGGTGTTCAGGTCGGGAGACTGACCCAGGACTTCCTGAACCGCTTCCTGAACGGCGACCCGAAGCTTGCCTGCGGGGCTGCGGAAAGGTTCTCCCATGACTTCCCACTGGATATCGTAATCTTGGATGTCATGCTTTCGCAGAAGCTTGCCGAACCGGGTGCGGATTGCATCGGCCGGCGATTCCGGGCCGTTGCGGAAATTTGCGACCAATTCCACATGGGCCGGCGTTACATTGCCAGCGCCTGTGCCTGCTTTGAGATATGCAACCTGGCAATGACTGGCGGGGAAATCGTCATCACCGGTATCCCAGTGCTGTTCGACCAGGTCGTCCAGGAAAGACGCGATGCGATGCACCGGGTTATCCAGGTTCTCGGGAAAGGCCGTATGTCCCTGGATTCCGTTGACCTGCAATTTCACGTAGATCGAGCCTCTTCGGCCCACCCGGACGGTGTCACCCAGTACTTCCTGGCTGGACGGCTCGCCAACGAGGCAATGGTCAGGCCTGTAACCGCGACGTTTCAGCTCTTCGGCCACCCGCACGACACCGTTCACCGATTCACCCTCCTCGTCGCTGGTCAGCAGCAGGCCCAACTGGCCTTCATGATCAGGGTGCTGCTGTGCAAAGGTTTCCAGGGCCACCGCCATCGCGGCGACGGCGCCTTTCATGTCGGCCACGCCCCGACCGTAGAGTTCACCGTCTTTCTCGTCGGGGTGAAATGGAAGAAAAGTCCACAGTTCCTCCGGTCCGGTGGGCACAACGTCTGTATGTCCCAGGAACCACAGCGACGGCGAACCGCGCCCGCGGGTAAACAGCACATTGCTCACATCGCCGCAAAGAAACCATTCAACGTCGAAGCCCAGCGGCAGAAGGCGTTCAGCAATCAACCGCTGACAGCCCGCATCATCCGGCGTGATCGACGGCCGCGCGGTCAGTTCCCGGGTGAGATCAAGGACTTTAGACATGCTCAGATATAGTCTTCCAGGCTATCGGGAGAAAAACCAACGTCCAGGATGGTCAGGCCCTCGGTAATGACGGGGCGCTTGATCAGCGTCGGGTGCTCCAGCAACACGGCCATGGGATTGGATTCAGCAGCCCGTTTTTCCTCCTCCGAAAGCTGGCGCCACGTGGTGCTGCGCCGATTGAGCAGATGATCCCGGTGCGATGAGGCCAGCCAACTGGCCAGCAGTTCTTCACCCAGCCCTTCTGTCCTGAAATCATGGAATGTATGGGGTACGTTCCGGGATTCCAGGAATCTCAGCGTGGACCGGCAACTGTCGCAGTTCCGGATTCCATATACGTCCAGGTGGATACGGTCTTCATTCGACATGGCGTAAGATCTCGTTGACGCCCGTACTGGCGCGGGTTTTCTCATCGACCTGCTTTACGATCACGGCACAATACAGCGAGTGGCTGCCGTCTTTAGCTGGCAGCGACCCCGGCACAACGACTGACCCTGCCGGTACCCTGCCGTGCAGAATTTCGCCGGTTTCGCGGTTGTAAATCTTGGTGCTCTGGCCAATATAAACACCCATCGACAGAACGCTGCCCCGTTCCACGATGACGCCTTCCACCACTTCGGACCGGGCGCCCACAAAACAGTTATCTTCGATGATGGTAGGGTTGGCCTGCAGCGGCTCCAGGACGCCACCGATACCCACGCCGCCCGACAGGTGGACATTTGCGCCAATCTGGGCACATGAACCCACCGTGGCCCAGGTGTCCACCATGGTTCCTGGCCCCACCCAGGCGCCAATGTTCACGTAGCTGGGCATCAGTACCGCGTCATGACCAATATGCGCACCCCGCCGGACCGTAGCGGGCGGCACGACCCGTGCACCCACTTCCTCGATCGGGTTATGGGAGCCCTCACCCCAGCGCAGCGGCAGCTTGTCGAAAAAGCGGGTGAATCCGGCATCCATCACTTCATTTTCATGCAGACGGAATGAAAGCAGTACCGCTTTTTTGAGCCACTGGTTAACCTGCCATTCCCCGGCAGGCCCCAATGGCTCTGCAACCCTCATGCGCCCGGTTTCCAGGCCGTCAAGGCATTCCTCCACGGCCTGCTTCAGGTCCGGCGGCGCCGAGGCCGGCGAGAGTTCTGCGCGCTCTTCCCATGCCGCTTCAATCAATGACTTCATCCCATCTAGCCCTCTTCTATGTGTTTCTTGAGAGATTCAGCCAGCGCATCCAGTGCTTTTGATTCCAGTGGCTGATGATCCATGTCGCTGATCAGGAAGGTGTCTTCCACGCGCTCACCAAACGTGGCGATGCGGGCATTATGCACCTGGACTTCCTGTGAAAAGATCGCAGCTGCAATCCTCGACAGTAGCCCTGGCCGATCGTTACAACGAATGTGAAGAACCGTGCCCGCCTGGTCCGGGTCCTTGGTGAAATGGATTTTGGGGGTGGCTGAAAAATGTCGCAGACGCCTTGGCACCGTACGCTGAACGGGAGCGCGGGGTTTACCATCCCGTGTAACCCGGTTGAGCCGCTTAACCAGTTCAGCTGCGTCCACCTCGTTGATGACGTCGCCTTGCTGATCCATCAGCTGGAACAGGTCATAACTCCAGCCATTGTTGGTGGTCAGCACGCGTGCCGACATCACGTCCAGGCCCATTTCATCGAGGATCGCTGTAATCGACGCAAATAACCCGCTGTAATCGGGCACGCTGACCAGCAGTTCGGAAACACCATGGGGCTGAACCGGCCGTATAGCGATCCGCCGGCCCCGGGTTTCGTCTTTGACCAGGATCGCGGTCGTCCATTCGAGCTGATCTGGGCTCAGGCGCCAGAATGCATAATCCGGCAGGGTATCCCACAGTTCGCTGATCAGACCGGTCTCCACGCCACGGCGCACCAGCCGGCTTAGGGCTGCCGCACGGGTCTCACGGATGCGGGTCGCCCGCTTGATCGGGTTTTCGAGCCCACGGCGCAGGGCATCCCCTGTCGCCAGGTAGAGATCCCACAACAACTTGTTTTTCCAGTTGTTCCATAACTTCGCACTGGTGGCGGCAATATCAGCGACCGTCAACAGGTACAGGTGATCCAGGTAGCGGGTATTACCCACCAACTCGGCGAATGCCTGGATGTTCTGCGGGTCTGAAAGATCCTTGCGCTGCGAGGTTTGGGACATCGCCAGGTGGAACCTGACCAGCCAGGAAACCATTTCCCGCTCTGACGGTTCGATGTCCAGCATGGCGCAAAAAGCCTCTGCATCGACGGCGCCCAGTTCAGAATGGTCACCGCCCCTCCCCTTGGCAATATCGTGGAAAATGGCCGCGAGGTAGAGCAGTTCCGGCTTGGCAATACGCTTGAATACCGTTCGTGCGTGAGGAAACCGTTCCTTGTATTTGCCGTAAGCGAATCGTCGCAGATTGCGAACGACGAACAGGGTGTGCTGATCCACCGTGTACACGTGAAAGAGATCGTACTGCATGCGACCCACGATGTTACCGAAAGCGGGTATCAGGGCAGCCAGCAGACCGTAGCGATTCATCCGTTTGAGCTGTGTGTAGACACCCTCGGGTTGCCGCAGCAGATCCAGGAAACAGGCATTCACTTCCTGGCTGCAACGAAACGCTTCGTCCACCAGATACAAGTGATCACGAATGGACCGGATGGTGGACGCCGTTACGCCCCTTAACTCCGGGTCATGTGCCAACAATACAAACAACTCCATCAAAGCAACGGGCCGGTTCTCGAAAACCGAATCCGACCTCGGCTCAACAAAGCCGTTGCGCACCTGGAATTCATCGTTCAACGCAACAACCAGGTCATCGCCACTGGAAAGCAGGGCTTCCTGGAACAGTTGCAGCATACTTTCATTCAACCGCTCCAGGCGCATCACGGTGCGGTAGTAAAGCTGCATGAACTGCTCAACGGCCAGGCTGGCGCCGCTGTCCCTGAAACCGAAACGCTCTGCTATCTGGCGCTGGTAGTCAAACAACAACCGGTCTTCTGACCGCCCTGCCAGGTCATGCAGAGCAAACCTGACCCGCCATAGAAAATGCTGCCCTCCAACAAGATCGCGGTGTTCCGATTCGCTGATGTAGCCGTTTTCAACCAGTCCGTGCAGGGTTTCTGAGCCCAGGTGGCGACGCGCCACCCACGAAATCATCTGGATATCGCGCAACCCGCCAGGACCTTCCTTGATATTGGGCTCGAGGTTGTAGGCTGTTTCGTGATAACGCTCATGCCTTTGCTTCTGTTCTTCGAATTTAGCCTCGAAAAAGGCCGCCGGGCTCCAGATCTTCGCGGGAGACGTCTCATCCAGCATCTGATTGAGCAAATCCAGCGAACCTACCAACAGGCGCGACTCCATGAATGTCGTAGCAGTAACGACGTCCCCGGCCGCATCCTCGGCGCACTCGGAAACCGTCCTTACGCTGTGGCCCAGGTAAAAACCAGCATCCCACAACAACTGGACAAACTGCTCTATTTCGTTTTTCAACGACGCTTTATCCAGGCGATCGTCCAACAGGATCAGGAGATCGACATCTGAGCCGGGGTGTAATTCTCCACGCCCGTATCCGCCGACAGCAACGAGGCCGATACCTTCGGTCAGGGGAACCAGCTTCCGCCAGGCCAGCAAGAGAAGCTGCTCCAGCACCCAGGCTCGGGAATGAACCAACTGGACCACGTCTTCGCCGTCCCAGAAACGTTCAGCCAGGAGCTTGTCGGCATGTTCCATCGAGGAACGAAGGTAGTCCCGCAGCTCAGCGATTTTCTTGTTGGCGCCTTTACTTTCCAGCTGGATGACGCCGGAGTTCTCAAGCGCTTCGATCTGTGTCAAGTCCAGGCAATCCCCGGTAGCCGGCAGTGCGGCCAGACGTCCATGCATCGTCAGAGATCATCCCCGGGCAAGCGGGTCAGGACGTCGTAACCCTCGTCCGTGACCGCGATGGTGTGCTCCCACTGGGCGGAAAGGCTGCGGTCGCGAGTGACCACGGTCCAGCCGTCACGCATCAACCGGGTTTCCCGCCGCCCCAGGTTGATCATCGGTTCAATCGTAAAAACCATGCCGGGAACAAGCACCTCCCCGGTATCCGGCCGCCCATAGTGGAGCACCTGCGGATCCTCGTGGAAGCCCTGCCCAATACCGTGCCCGCAGTATTCACGGACCACGGAGCCGCTTTGCCCCTCGGCGTATTTCTGGATCGCATGGCCGATGTCACCCAGCCTTACGCCGGGCTTGACCATTTCAATGCCGGTGACCATCGAATGGTAGGCGATGTCACAAATGCGTTTTCCCTTCACGGTTGGCTTGCCGACCTGGAACATCTTGCTGGTGTCTCCGTGCCAGCCATCCTTGATCACCGTGATATCAATATTGATGATGTCGCCGTCTTTGAGGCGCTTTTCACCGGGTATGCCATGACAGATCACGTTATTGACAGACGTGCAGATAGAGCGCGGAAAACCCCGGTAATCCAGGGGCGCGGGAATGGCGTTCTGGTGCCCGGTGATATACTCGTGACAGATTTCATCGAGCTCGCCGGTCGTTATTCCGGGCTCTACATACGGACGAATCATTTGCAGAACTTCGGCGGCCATCTGACCTGCAATCCGCATCAGTTCCACTTCGTCCCTGGATTTTAAGATGATGCCCATGTTCTGCCTGTTGACCGGCCCAATCGCCAGATAAAGTATTGTACATGGCTATTGGACACGATTTAATCATGCCCGCCAAACTAATGCCCTATGACAGAACCTGACGCAACTGGGATAATCTCGATAGGTCATACATTATGTCGCCCCGATGCGGGGCTATGGGAGAGACCGTAGTATGCGAAAGTTTTTCAAATATATTCTGCCGTTGGGATTGATCATGGTGTCCATCCTCGCGGTCATCGCGCTGGTAACCATAGCCAAGGGTAAACGCCCGGATCAGATAGAGGATATCAATCCAGCCGTCCGCATCGATGCCATTCCGGCGGAAGTTGCTTCCCTGAATTTCTCGGTGTTTTCCCAGGGCAGCGTGAAGCCACGCACCGAAACGGCCCTGGTTGCCGAAGTTCCCGGTCAGATTGTCTCTGTATCGGAAAACTTCGTCGCCGGCGGCTTTTTCCGCAAAGGCGAAGTGCTGCTGCAAATAGACCCCAGCGATTACAAGACGGGCTTGCTGCGCGCACAGGCTGTGCTGGCCGCCCGCAAGGCTCAGTTGTCCGAGCAAAAAGCCCGTTCCGACCAGGCGCTGAAGGACTGGAACAACCTGGGCCGGCAAGGCGAACCCTCCGACCTGACGCTGCGCATTCCCCAGTTGGCAGAGGCCAGGGCTGCGGTCCAGGCCGCGGAGGCAGAACTTCAGGAAGCCGAACGTGACCTGCAACGCACCCGTATCAAGGTTCCTTACGACGGCCTGGTGCGTACCAAGGGTGTAGACGTTGGGCAGTACGTAGCCCCGGGCACACCGCTGGGCGTCACGTTTGCCGTGGACAAGGCTGAAATCAGGCTGCCATTGTCCAATAATGATCTGGCATTCCTGGACCTGCCCTCCGCCACCCGCCTCGACCAGGCGCGCCGGGTGCCGGTCAAACTGACCGCCGACGGCGCCGTCACCGGTGGCGAGTGGCAGGCGGAAATTGTCCGGACCGAGGGCGTGGTCGATGAAGCCAGCCGGGTGATTTACGCCGTGGCCGAAGTCGTAGACCCTTATGGTGTGCTCGGCCTCAGTCAGCAGGCGGAGTTGAAGATGGGCTCCTTCGTGCGCGCTGAAATCCAGGGCCTCAGGGTTGATGACGTGGTGGTTCTGCCAAGGGCAGTATTACGTGCCGATGACACTGTGCTGGTTGCCAATGACGAACGCAAACTCGAGATAAGAGCAGTCACTGTGATTCGGGCCGAGCCGCGAAAAGTTTACATTTCAGAGGGGGTCAGCGGTGGCGAGCTGATCGTGACGACCTCTATGGATGCACCCATTCCGGGCACTCAGCTGGCGGTGACCGGTGAAAAGCCTCCGGCGCCTGCTGAAACATCGGAAGCCGGCGAAAACGAGGTGGCGAAAACGGGAGCCGAGCAATGAACTATGGGCCCTATGCTGCACTGATCAACTGGTTTGCGCGCAATTCGGTCGCGGCAAACCTGCTCATGGTCATTCTCCTGGCGGGCGGTTTCTACACCGTCCTGACCATCAAGAAAGAAATCCAGCCCAGGATCGATACCAATTACATCACGGTTAACGTGCCGTTCCTCGGCGCCACCCCCCTGGACGTAGAAGAAGGAGTGGTGATCAAGATCGAAGAAGCCATCCAGGATATCGAGGGTATTGAAGAAATCGTTTCCACTGCCCAGCGCGGTAACGGAACCGTCCAGGTGGAAGTGCATGCGGATTACGAAGTCACCGAAATCATGGACCAGGTCAAGAACCGGGTCGATGCCATTTCCACCTTCCCTGACAATACGGAAAAACCGGTCATATCACGTACCCAGTTCCAGCAGCAGGTAGTCATCGTCAGCGTATACGGCGATGTGGCGGAACGGACGCTAAAGGAATTTGCCAGGCAGATACGGAATGAAATCGTCACGTTGCCCGGCGTCACCCGGGCGGAATTTTTTGGACTCCGCCCCTACGAAATCAGCATTGAAGTGAGTGAGTTCACGCTGCAGGGCTATGGCATGACCCTGCTGGAAGTTGCGCAGGCTGTGCGCCGCAGTTCACTGGACCTGTCGGCCGGAGCCATCCGTGCGGAATCCGGCGACATCCTGGTTCGAACCAAGGGGCAGGCTTACGTGGGGCGCGATTTCGAAAACATCGTGGTACGCACCAATGAAGACGGAACCCGGGTGCTGCTCAAGGACATCGCCCATATCCGTGATGAGTTCGTCGAGGGCGACCGGTTTTCAGAATACAACGGCCATCCGGTCACCTCTATCCAGGTGTTGTCGGTCGGTAATCAGAGCGAGCTCGATATTTCCGCGACCGTTCACGAATTCGTTGAGCGCAAGGCAGCCAGCCTGCCGGAAGGCGTCTCCCTGGCGGCCTGGGCGGACGTCAGTTACTACCTGAAAGGCCGCCTCGACATGATGGTCAAGAATCTCGTCATTGGCGCGGCCCTGGTGTTCCTGGTGCTGGCCCTGTTTCTGCGCCTGAAGCTGGCTTTCTGGGTGATGGTGGGCCTGCCTATCGCGTTCATGGGCGCCTTCTTCCTGATGCCGACGGTTGACGTAACCGTCAATATGCTGAGCCTGTTTGGTTTCATCCTGGTGCTTGGCATCGTGGTGGATGATGCCATCGTCATTGGCGAAAGCGCCTACACCAATATCCGGGAAAAAGGCCATTCGGTGGATCACGTGGTAGAAGGGGTGCTGAAAGTTGCAGTACCTGCGACTTTCGGCGTACTGACCACCATTGCGGCCTTCCTGCCCATCCTGATGGTCACCGGGATTTCAGGCCAGTTTTTCTCAGCCATCGGATGGGTGGTCATTCTCTGCCTGATGTTCTCATTGGTGGAATCAAAATTGATCCTGCCGGCCCATTTGGCGCATATGAAAATCAAGCACTATGAGAAAGACACGCACAACGTGTTTATCCGCTTTCAACGATTTTTCAGCGAAGGGCTGCATCATTTCGTCGATGATCACTACGCCCCGCTGCTGAAAAAAGCACTGGAACACCGGTACCTGACGCTCTCGATCTTCATCTCCATGCTGATCCTGTCGATCGGTCTGCTGGCCGGCGGTATCCTGCGGTTCGTCTTCTTCCCGGACATCACCGCGGATTTCCTGCAAGTCAACCTGGAAATGAACGAAGGTACGCCCGCTTCGCAGACTCATGAAGCCCTGCGCATCGTCCAGGCCGGCCTGTGGGAAATAGACCGCCAGGTCAGTGAGGAACAGGGCGTTGAATCAGGTGCTGTCGTCACCAGCGCACTGGCATTTGCCCGCAACGATACCTCCGGTCGGATCATTACCGAACTGGTCAAGGAAAACGAAGACGTCATCGACGGTCCGGAAGTGCTACGCCGGTGGCGCGAAGAAGTGGGTGAAATACCTGGCGTCAAGATACTCGGTTTTGAAGGCGCGACCGGACCGGGCGGCGGCCCGTCGATCTCTCTGCAACTGATGGGAACCAATATCGAACAGGTGGGCCGGGCTGCGAAAGAACTGGAAAACCGGATTCGCAAATACGAAGGTGTCTACGACATCCGCAACAGCTACGAAAGCGGGACCCCGGAAATCAAGCTGAACATCAAGCCAGAAGCCGAGGCGCTGGGATTGACGCTCTCGGACCTTGCCATGCAGGTCCGTGCCGGGTTCTACGGCCAGGAAGTCCAGCGCGTGCAGCGCGGCCAGGATGAAGTCAAGGTCATGGTGCGGTTTCCGCGTGATGAGCGTGATTCTGTAGGTTACCTGGACAATATGCGTATTCGCACGCCGGACGGCGGCCGGGTCCCCTTTCACGCCGTGGCTGAAGTGGAAATGTCGGAAAGCCCGACCCGGATTCGCCGGTTCGATCGTGCGCGTGCCGCGCAGGTCTCCGCCGAGGTGGACAAGCAGAATTTCGAACCCGGAAAAATCACCGCGGACATCCTTGAGAAGGAACTCCCCGAGGTGCTGGCTCAGTTCCCCGGTGTCCGGCATCGCCTCAGTGGGGAAAGCCAGGCGGCAAGCGAAGTTCAGCACGATCTGATCAAGGGAGCGCTTTTTGCCGTGTTCCTGATCTATGCGCTGATGGCCATTCCGCTGCGTTCATACTCACAGCCTCTGATCATCATGTCGGTGATCCCTTTCGGGACCATCGGCGCGCTTGTGGGCCACTGGATACTTGGTCTCCAGGTCAGCATGATGAGTTTCTTCGGGATCATCGCGCTGGCCGGTGTGGTGGTCAACGACAGCCTGATCCTGGTGGATTTCGTCAACCGCGAACGGCGCCTTGGTATTCCGCTGGTTCAGGCCGTTACTGACGCAGCCAGCAAGCGCTTCCGCGCTATTTTGCTGACCTCCCTGACCACGTTCTTCGGGCTCGTGCCCATCGTGCTGGAAACCAGCCTGCAGGCCCAGATCGTGATCCCCATGGCCGCTTCTCTGGCGTTTGGCATTCTCTTCGCCACCGTCATTACGCTGTTCCTGATCCCGTCGCTCTACATCATTCTGGAAGACTTCGGGCAGTGGTGGAGCGAGGCCTGGAGTCATGCCATCCCCGAGCGGTTTCGCAAGAAGAAAACGCCGCATGCAGGCGTGGCCCACGCCAGGGTCCAGGCGCCTGTGCAACCACACGATGGGTAAATGAGACGCCATGAATGTTCGCGAACTGCTGGCCTGGGGACGTCAGCGGCTTGAAAGTCATTCTGCCGGGCCATTGGAGGCCGAGGTGCTGGCCTGTAAAAGCCTGGGGGTCAGCCGGGCCTGGTTGTATGCCAACCCCGGTTCACAGCCAGACGATGACCAGCAAACCGCCTATCGGGGCCTGGTGGAACGGCGCGTAGCCGGCGAACCGGTCGCCTACCTGACGGAAGTCCGTGAATTCTGGTCCATGCCACTCAAAGTCTCCCCGGATGTCCTGATTCCCCGGCCGGAAACCGAGTTACTGGTTGAGATTGTCCTGGAGGCGATTCCGCGCGCTGCACAATGGAGGATCGCTGACCTGGGTACAGGGAGCGGCGCCATCGCCCTGGCCCTGGCCATTGAACGGCCCGGCTGTGAAGTCCACGCAACGGAATACAGCCAAGCAGCCCTTTGCCTGGCCCAGGAGAATGGCCGGCTCATTGCGCCGGGAAGAGTCCGGTTCCACCATGGATCCTGGCTGTCCCCGCTGCAAGGAAGGTTCGATGTGTTGGTCAGTAACCCACCCTACATCGCTTCCAACGACCCCCACTTGCAGCTGGGCGACTGCCGCTTTGAACCTGCGGATGCACTGACGCCCGGACGCGACGCGCTGGCTGCACTGCACCATATTGCAGATGAAGCGCGCCACTACCTTCGGCCCGGTGGACTGCTGGCTTTCGAGCACGGGTTCGACCAGGGTATGGTCGTGAGGAAGCTGATGATCGAACTGGGTTACAGTGGCGTAGTAACGCGTACAGACCTGGAAAAACGCGATCGAGCGACCGTGGGGAATTTCGGAGGATAGAATTTCCAATCCCGGATAACAAAACAGACCGACATCCTGTCGATCTGTTTGATTTGGAGCCCTGTGTGTTCTGGAACCTAGTATCCTCTCAATGTAAATTTTTGTCAACAAGCAATTGGGGGTTTTTACCACATCATTGCAAAAAACATACAAATAATCAGCTGAAGCGCCTCATGGCGACCAATCCCACCATCAGGATCAGGAAGATCATGATGAACCTGCCATAGCGATTGAGCATTTCTATGCGTTTCACGATCTTTGTATTCAGCAGCGTACATTCTTCGCCTTTACCCGGCAGCACATACAGACCCTGGCAGTCAATGATGTCCGCTTCAAAGTTGTCTCTGACCTGTTCACTGACATTGCAGAGTATCCCGTCGGGATGAATATTCCGGATTTCCCAGCCATCAGGAGAACCTTCATTGATGTACCGGTACCCCGAATACTCGCCACTTTCACATTCCAGACTGACCCGAACATCCTGCTCTTCGCCGGAGCCGCCAATCCACTTCTTGTAAACCATGAGTTTGACCGGGTTCTGAGTGACTTCTATCTGGCAGTCAATGGTCTGCCCCGAAGCCGAGGACAGGAACCGGCACCGGTTCCTGTTCGGCATTGATTCGTCGCCTCCCACTATCCGGTAAGCCACGGAATATCCGGGTGGCAGGTCTGCTCTCACCTGGCACTGTGCCGGAACAGAACCGGAGAACCTGTCCAGCAGCATTTCCCGGCCAGGCTGAACCAGGGTGAGCGCACGATTATCCGGGTGGCCTGCTCCACAGGACAGCTCGACATCCAGGGATGGCAATAGCGAACTCTCGAACTGTGCCGAAACAGTGACAAGCGCCCTGGCTTCCCCGCTCCAGAAAAGGAACAGTGATACCAGCAACAACACAGGGAAACTGACCGGACTGACAAGGTGCCTGGAAATTCGCGATATCAATATTTTTCCTGGACTATTAAAAAACCCCGCGCCATTACTGACGCGGGGTTTCGGTTTAGCTGTGTAGCTAAGGGCTATTCGCCAATGTCAATCAGACAAAGCGACGCATGCCAACAAAGCCAACACCCAGCATCAACAGAGCCATGATGGCCATGCCGTACTGGCTAAGGGTCGGGATACCTTCGAAGAACACGGTGTTGGTGATCGTGCACTCGTCACCCATGCCGGCGGAGACTTCGATGCCGGTACAACCGTTGTCGACTTCGATAGCGCTATTATTGATGTCTTCTTGCACGTAGCATTCCTGGTATTCCTGATCATCCGGATCGGATTCAGTTGGATACCATGTAGGACGAACTCCAAACGTAACCGTACCCTCACCGATGTAGTCGCCGTCCTCATCTGTGTAATCAGACAGAATTACCGTCCTGAACCAGGGACCGCTACCAAACCGCGTACCACCATCAATCTCTCCACCGAACAGACCAGTGGCTTCGCAGAAAAGAGTGAGTCGCACATCAGTGTCGAAGTCAGCCTGTTCAGCGCCAAACTCTTCCCAAACCTTGGTTACGTCAACGTCAACAAAGGAAGGTAAGTTATAAATGGCACAGTAACCAGCCTGATCAGCAGCCACGGCGGCGTAAGAACATGAGGTCTCTGATAAAGCATCCGGGTTGCCACATTGAGCATCACCAGCTGCGTCGGCAGTCGGGTCACAAAGATACAAAGAATCGTAATCGCTCAGGGCCGATTGAGTGACGGTACACTCTGCGGTCGAAGTCCCCAGGTTGTCGATCACAAATACCTGGCCTTCTCCGTTACCCAGTACAGCGTTTGTCGGTGCGATCGTACCGTTGTCGCAGGTAATAGATACAAGTACGCTATCTTCTGTATTGCCGTCCAGCTGAATAGCTGCAACTACAATATTGGCCGTACCCGGCGCAGGCGTAATATCCGGCGTTGGCGGTGGCGTTACCTGTGCAAAGCTTACCGCAGGGATAAGCGTAAGTGCAGTCAATGCAAGTAAAGCACGTTTAATAGTCATTTCGTAGTTCTCCATTTAAAATTTTTATGGGCAGTCTACTGCCATCACTCAAAAGCAGGGCACAGTTCCCCACACCCATGAGGCCGATTATCCCTGCTTTGTCAATTTATGTCAATTTTAATTTTCAATTACTTTCCGCTTCCGTTTCACCGGCTCCGGACGATTGCTCCACCAGTTGACGGTCGAGTTGCCTGGAGTTGCGCGCGCCCAGTTCCCGCAGGCTTTCAGTTTGCCGCAGCAGGTTTCCTGCACCGGTGGAAAGTTGCCCGAATGCTTTCTGATAGCTTTGCTGGGCCTGGTTCAGCCGATCCCCGACCCCCTTAAGGTTTTCCACAAAACCGGCGAACTTATCATATAACAAACCGGCGCGGCTGGCGATTTCCTGCGCGTTGGTGTTCTGCTTGTGTACCGACCAAACCGAGGCTACCGTGCGCATGGTGGCCAGGAAGTTGGTCGGTGAGAGCAGCGCCACCTTGTTACGAAGCGCAAATTCCGCCAGTTCCGGGTCGGCCTGCAACGCTTCGATGAGGGCGGACTCAATGGGCACGAACATCAGTACGAAATCCAGCGCGTTAAGTTCGGGCACTTCGGCGTAGCGCTTTTCACCCAGCCCCCTGATGTGCTGGCGGATCGACTGGATATGATCTTTCAGGGCTGCGGCTTGGCCTTCATCGTCGTCCTGACATGCCTGGTAACGGGTCCATGCCACTAACGAAACCTTGGAATCCAGAATGATGGACTTGCCCTCCGGCAAGTGCAGCACCAGGTCCGGTTGAACCCGTTGCCCGCTCTCGGTGGTCACCGAGTACTGCGTCGAATACTCCTGCCCTTTGGTCAGGCCGGTAATTTCCAGCAGGCGCTCCAGTTGCTGTTCGCCCCAGTTACCCTGGGCCTTGACGCTGGAAGTCAGGGCCCGGGACAGGTTGGTCGCGTCTTCATGCAGGCGTTCGTTGAGCTTTTCCAGGTCCCCGATTTTTTCTTTCATCACACGGTGCTGAGCCACTTCCTCCTTGTGTGCATTCTCTACCGTGCTGCGAAATTCCGTCATTTTCTCCGACAAGGGTTTGAGGATGGTGTCCATCTGCTTCGTATTGAGTTCGGACAGTTTTTCCGAGCGATCCTCGAAAATTCTTCCCGCCAGCCGTTCGAAATTCTCAGCCAGGCGCTTCTCGGCGTCTTCGAGCTTGCGGATCTGCTCCTGGTAGTGCAGTTCCCGGTCCGACAGGCGCGTCTGCAGGACCGCGGCATCCTGTTGAGATTCAGACAAGGCGGCCGTGAGCTCTTCCGCACGGGCTTCCAGGCTGTCAATTTCCGGTTGCAGGCGGTCGGCTTCCACCCGTGCGCTGCGCCGCGACAGCAACCAGGCCAGTACCACGGCAAACAGCAGGCCGGCGAGCAGACCCACCAGCATACCGGTTTGCGGCGTATTGATACCCTGCTCGATCAGCCAGTTATTCATTTCAGTCCCTCTTTCCTGTGATGCAGTTTAGCCTGTTGCCACAGGGCTTCCATTTCATCCAGTTCCATTTGGTGCAGTGCGTCTCGGCTGCCGGCGGCCTGTTCAATCGCGCGAAACCGCAACTCGAACTTGGCATTGGCCCGGCGCAGCGCTTTGGCCGGGTCTATTTTCAGCTGCCGCGCCAGGTTTGTCACGACGAACAGCAAATCACCCAGCTCATCCTCCATCGCCTCGAAACTGCCCGACTGCATGGCTTCGAGCATTTCCAGTGACTCCTCGACAAATTTTTCCATTACCGGCCCGGGCGAACCCCAGTCGAAACCTACCCGCGAAGCCCGTTTCTGTAACTTGACCGCCCGCTGCAATTCCGCCATACCGCGCGGCACACCGTCCAGCAGGCTCTGTTCGCCTTTCGCATCGCGCTCCAGTGCCTTGGCATGTTCCCAGGCCTCGGTCTGGGCGACAGCATCCAGTTTATGCCCCCCTTCATCGCGCGCAAATACGTGCGGATGCCGGCGGATCATCTTGTCACAAACCGCCTCAACTACATCGTCAAAACCGAAGACCCCGATTTCGCTGGCCATTTTCGAGTGAAAAACCACCTGGAACAGCAAATCCCCCAACTCATCCTTCAGTTCATCCATCCGCCCCCGCTGGATCGCATCAGCCACCTCGTAAGCTTCCTCGATGGTATAGGGCGCAATCGTGGAAAAATCCTGCTCGCGATCCCACGGACAGCCAGTCTCCGGGTCGCGGAGCTGGTCCATGATGTCGAGCAGGTCCTGGATGGTTTCCGATTTAGTGATGGTGCCACTCCTCAACAGGATTCACGCCCCGTAATGTTATCCGGTTTGGAGGATCGGTGCGGGGGCATCGGGAGGAGTTGGGTATATTTTTTCAGAACACGCTCTAGACGTCCCTGTGCGCTCTTCGGCTGTTCCCGACAACCGAAGGTTCTGAAAAAATATACCCAACTCCTCCCTGCACCGCTGTGCCGCTGTGCCACTAACCGGCCGGAAACCGGACCGCAATCCTGGCCCCTCCCAGCTCGCTGTGATCAATACCGAGCGCCCCTTGGTATGCATTCACTAACTCCATGACTATGGCTAGTCCCAGGCCGTGTCCTTCTACCCGCTCATCACCGCGGGTACCACGCTGAAGCAATTGGGCCAACTGCGATTCCTCGATACCGGGGCCGTCGTCTTCTATATGCATCCACAGGCCTGGCCTCGAAGCGTCCGGATCCAGGGCGCCTCCGGAAACGCGGACGCGGCTTTCTCCGTATTTGAAGGCGTTATCCAGCAGGTTTCCGAGCAGTTCCAGCAAATCGCGTTTTTCTCCGTAAAAGGCCATGCTTTTTTCCAGTGTGCATTCGACCTCTATCATTTTGTGAGAATAGACTTTTTGCAGGGACCCGATGATGCGTTGCAATTGGGGCTCGACGGCCACCGGCTCGGCCATCGTTCGGCGGGTTGAGGCGCCTGCGCGCTCAAGGCGCGTGCCGATCAGGTGACGGATTTCATCTACCGCATTCTGCATCGAAGCCTCTGACTTGCCGCCGTGCAGCGGCAGGCCGGCCTGGATGACGGCCAGGGGAGTCTTCAGGCTGTGCGCCAGTGAATCCAGCGCATTGCGGATTCTGTCCTGGTTGGATTTCTCAGTCTCCAGCAGGCGGTTGACGTTGCGGGCCAGGGGTTCGAGTTCGCGTGGATAATAACCTTCGAGCCGGGCCGACTGGCCCGATTCGACCCGGGCGACATCCCCCGCCACCTGTTTGAGCGGCCGGAAACCAAAAAAGAAAATGAACACCTGCGCCAGGACCAGGATGATGCCCGCAGCGCCCAATGCACGCCAAAGGCCCAGCCGGAACGCACTGGTCTCTTGTCTGATTTCGCTCTCATCGACCAGCACGAGCACGGCATAGGGTTCGATACTTTCGTCGGCAAGTTGCCAGCCCACACCATATATATAGGAGAAAAATCCAATACCCTTTGCGGGCTCCGTAAAAACACCCTGCCCGGGTGCCACGGTGCCCAGGTCGGGCCATTGCAATCCCAGCGACGACGGAGAAGTCCAGTGGTCCGCCCGGCCCTGGATCTGGATATAAATACCCGAGGACGGCTGGTTCAGCCTTGGATCGGCAAACTCCGCATCCATTTGCAGGCGGCCGTTATCGTTGACCTCCATGGCCGCCAGCACCAGGTAAACGTAGGACTCCATGCGCGCCTGCAGCGAAGATACGGCCACCCGCTGGTTGGCTGCATTCAGGGCCAGGCCAACCGCGCCCAGTGCAATGACCAGCACCAGGGTGCCGGCCAGGGCCAGCCGGTTACGCAGCGAGAAGGAGCGCAAGCCGATAGCCCCTGCCGCGAAGCGTTTCAATCGGGTTAAGCGTGCCGTCCGGGTCCAGCTTGCGGCGCAGGCGTCCGACAAACACTTCGATCACGTTGCTGTCGCGGTCGGCGTCCTCTTCATAGATGTGCTCGGACAGCGCGGTCTTGGTCACGACCTCATCCGGGTGCATCACGAGGTAATTCAACACCTTGTATTCATAGGTGGTCAGTTCAATCTCTTCTTCACCGCGAAATACGCGCTGCCCGGTCAGGTCGATGGTGATCGGGCCCAGTTCTACCAACGGCCTGGCATGCCCGCCGGCCCGGCGCATCAGCGCATTGATACGCGCCATCAGTTCTTCGACGTGGAAAGGCTTGGTGACGTAATCATCCGCACCGGCCTCCAGGCCAGCCACTTTGTCCTGCCACTCAGACCGGGCCGTCAATACCAGGATGGGAAAGTCCCTGCCGCGATTACGCAGTTTGCGTATCACCTCCAGGCCTGGCAACTGGGGCAACCCGAGGTCGATGATAGCCAGGTCTATCGGAAATTCTTCGCCCAGGTACAACCCCTCGATGCCGTCAGCGGAAACATCGACGGCATACCCGGCTTCGCGCAGATGCTTGCTCAGCGTCTCCTGCAGGCGGGGGTCGTCTTCAATCAACAGAACTCGCATGTTTATGCCTCCCGGTTTCCCTCACTGCCTCAGCGCTTCCGCACGGTGACTCTGACGGTTTTGACCACACCGTCCTTGGTCAGCAGCTTGATCACGTGCACCTGCTTGTCACCCTGCTGCACCGTCTCGGCGGACAACACCTTTGCGTTGTGTTGCCTGGCCGCCTGGGCGGCGGCCTCGTCCAGCGATTGCGCCCAACAACTGCCAGCCGCAAAAAGCAGTGCGGTGATAAGAACCCAATGGATTAAGTATTTCTTCATATCCTTTCTCTGGATCGTGCGAAATTCATTCTATGGCATCGTCCTGAACGATAGCTGAACCGGCCGGAATGGCGATGCCGCGTTGCATGTGCTCCATGGCTTCGGCCAGAAGGCAGCTGTTGGCCGCGTCGAGGTGCGCATTCTCGCTGATGTAACGCCGCCAGCGTCGCGCGCCGGGCAGTCCCTGGAACAGGCCCAGCAGGTGGCGGCTGATGTTTTTGACCGGCACACCTGCCGCCGTTTGCGTAGCCACGTAACGGGACATCAACTCTACCGCTTCTTCACGGCACTTCACACCCGGTGCGCCGAATAACTCCCTTTGCAACCCGGCCAGCAGCCAGGGTGTTTGATACGCTGCCCTGCCCAGCATCACGCCATCCAGCTGCTCCAGCAGGGCCAGCGCATCCTGCACACGGGAGATGCCGCCATTGATGATGATGGTGAGTTCGGGGTGTTCTTCTTTCAGCTGCATCACCCAGTCGTAGCGCAATTCCGGTACGTCACGGTTTTCTTTCGGGCTGAGGCCCGACAGCCAGGCCTTGCGGGCGTGGACGATGAAAATATCACAGCCGGACCCGGCCACTGTGCCGACAAAGTCACTGAAGTATTCGTAGCTGTAACAATCATCAACACCCAGGCGTGTTTTGACCGTGACCGGGATATCCACCGCTTCGCGCATTGCCCCCACGCATTCGCGAACCAGGCCGGGCTCCAGCATCAGGCAGGCTCCGAAACGACCGCGCTGAACGCGATCGGAGGGGCAACCCACATTAAGGTTGACCTCGTCATAACCATATTGCGCCGCAATCCGGGCGCATTCGGCCAGGTCGGCAGGGTCGCTGCCGCCAAGCTGCAATGCCACCGGATGCTCTTCGGCATTGAAGCCGATCAGCCGTTCCCGGTCTCCATGTAAAACCGCGCCGGTGGTGACCATTTCCGTGTACAAAAGCGCCGATGGCGCCAGTAAGCGGTGAAAATAACGGCAATGCCGGTCTGTCCAGTCCATCATGGGCGCAACGCTCAGACGGCGATCGATCAATTGTGCAGTGTCGGCCATGCCTGCTATTCTGAAACGAAAACGGGAACGTACGCAAAACAAGTTTTCCGATTCACCAGGGTTATCCAGGGAGTCCAGCAATGGATTACAGAATTTCGCATTGCCTGTTGGCAATGATCGCGATCATTTCATGCACCGCTGTTTCGGCCCAGCAACCACAGGCCGTTGCCGCGCTGGGCCGCCTGGAACCTGAACAGGGCATCATCCGCGTGGCCGCATCTTCCATGCCCGAAGCCGTATCCGGCGCGGTGCTGACTGAGCTCCACGTCCAGGAAGGAGATGACATCCGCAAGGGCGACCTGGTGGCCGTCACGGATACCGCGCCGGTGCTGGCGGCCCGCCTGCTGGAAGCCGAGGCCGCACTGTTGTACGCGGAACGGGAAGTAGAAGCCTCACGCAGCAGGTCCGTCGAGGCCTGCGTCAGGGCCGATGTCGCCGCCCGCGAAGCCGAGCGGCGTGAGCGCTTACGCGCCCAGGGCGTGGCCGGCGAGGAAGAAGCTGAAAGTGCGCGTGGTGAAGCGGAAGCCCGAAAAGCGTCTTGTGCCAGCGCCTCGACCAATGTGCGCCTGTCTGAAACCGGAATCGAGGTAGCCCGGACCCAGGTGAACCGCGCCAGCGCCGAACTCCAGAGAGCCTACATCCGCGCACCGGTCGACGGCCGCGTGCTCGATATCACCGTCCAGCCGGGAGAATTGATCGGTGAGAAAGGCATCATCGAGTTGGGCCGGGTCAACCACATGTTTGCAATCGCAGAGGTCTATGAAACCGATATCCGCAATGTGCGCGCGGGACAACGCGCGACCATCAGCAGCCCTGCGCTCGAACAGGACCTGACTGGCACCGTGAAATATGTTCGCCAGAAAGTACAAAAACAGGATGAAATCGGAACCGACCCAGCCGCCCGCAAAGATGCGCGTATTGTTGAAGTGGAAATTGAACTGGAGAATTCAGCACCGGCTGCCAAGCTGACCAATCTCCAGGTCGATGTGGTCATTCACCCCTGATGCCACTGGGCTGGCTGCAACTCAAACACAAGCCTCTGCGACTGATCGTCGCACTCTCAGGTATTGCCTTCGCCGTATTGCTGATCATGATGCAACTGGGCTTTCGCTCGGCCCTGTTCGAAAGTGCCGTGCGGTTTCACGAGCGCTTTGATTACGACATCGCTCTGTTCAGCCCCGACAGTGTTTTTATTGTCCGCCCGCAGGCCTTTTCCATCCGGCGCCTGTACCAGACCCTGGGTTTTGATGCCGTGGAAGACGTGACGCCGGTTTACATTTTCCCCTCGGTGTGGAAAAACCCCTGGGACAATAACCGGCGCAGCATCAACACCATCGGCTTTCATCCCGACCATACCCTGCTGGCGATTGAAGGCTTTGACGAGACGCGGGCATTGCTGCGGAGCCAGGACGTCATGCTGTTCGACGCCGGTTCACGACCTGAATTCGGTCCGGTGGAGAATGCCATCGTTGACGGTGAGAAGGTGATCACGGAGATCAATGATCGCGAGATCGAAGTGGTTGGCCTGTTTGAAATGGGTACATCATTTGGGATTGACGGCACCGTCATTACCAGCGATGACAATTGGCTGCGCCTGTTTCCTGACCGCTCACGCGACGAGATCCAGCTTGGATTGATCCGGCTGAAAGAAGGCCGGGATGCAGACCTCGTGCGCAATGCAATAGCGGAATACTTGCCTGACGATGTACTGGTGTTGACCAAGCAGCAATTTGTGCAGCGCGAAAAAGACTACTGGAATTCGGCAACGCCGATCGGTTACATCTTCGCGTTTGGCGCCATCATGGGTTTTGTCGTGGGTGCGATCATCGTCTACCAGATTCTTTTTGCGGACGTCTCCGAACACCTCAACGAATACGCAACACTGCGCGCCATTGGCTATAAAAACCGCTTCGTTTCCGGCATCGTCCTGCAGCAGGCGGCGATCCTGGCCGTACTGGGTTATTTACCCGGCTTAGCCATTGTGTACTGGTTGTATGGCAAAGCTGCGGCCGCCACCAACCTGCCCCTGTACATCACCCAGGAGCGCGCAATCACCGTGTTCCTGATGACGCTGGCCATGTGCGCCCTTTCCGGCCTGATGGCGGTTCGCAAAGTGCGGCGGCTGGACCCCGCGGAGGTGTTCTGATGGATACACCCGCGCCAATTCTTGTCGAAGGCCTCAACCATGCTTACGGCAAGGGTGACCTGAGAAAGCAGATCCTGTTCGACGTATCGGTTGAAATCCGCAAAGGCGAGATTGTCATCGTTACCGGCCCCTCCGGTTCGGGTAAAACCACCATGCTGACCCTGGTCGGCGCGTTACGGTCGGCACAGGAAGGCAGCGTTCGCATCCTGGGTGAAGAGCTTTTGAACGCGAAGCCGGGCACGTTGGAAAAAGTGCGCAGGCAAATCGGTTTTATTTTTCAGCAGCACAACCTGCTGGGCGCGCTTTCCGCCCTGCAGAACGTGGAACTGGGCATCCGTGCCAGTGGAAAATATCCGCGTGCGGAGCACCGCGAGCGCTGCAGGGAAATGCTCGGCGCAGTCGGGCTGGGCGACCGTATGCACTACAAGCCCGACCAGCTATCCGGTGGCCAGCGCCAGCGGGTCGCCATAGCGCGCGCACTGGTTTCCGAACCCGCGATGCTGCTGGCAGACGAACCAACTGCGTCGCTGGACAAGGAGTCTGGCCGGGAAGTGGTCGAACGCATGAAAACGCTGGCAAAAGAGCACGGCACAACCATTTTGCTGGTCACTCACGATAACCGGATTCTCGACATCGCCGACCGCATCATCCATCTCGAAGACGGCTGTTTATCCACTTTCACCGATGCGGTCATCGCCAACAACCGGCACATGATGGAAATGCTGGCGGCCAACCGGCAGAAGCAACCGGTCGACGATATCGTCGATAAGCTGAATGAGAGCGAGTTCCGCGAGTTACTGCAGGACATCACGGAGGAATCCGAACGGTTCCTGGAAGTCACCGCCCTGGCCAATAACGTGGCCTTTAAAAGCATGATTGACCGCGGGCTGTTTGCGTTTACCCGTAAACTGGCCGGGCTGCTTCATGCCGAACGCTCTTCCTTGTTCCTGGTAGAAGGCGAAGAACTGGTGCTTAAAGTGGCCGAAAACCTGAATGAAATGGGTGAAATCCGATTCCCCGTCGGCAGCGGAATTGCCGGCGCCGTGGCGCAGACTGGCACATCCATCCGGATTGAAGATGCTTACGCCGACCCCCGTTTCAACCGGGAAGTGGACAAGCAGACCGGTTTCAGGACCCGCTCCATTCTCTGTCTGCCGGTCAAGAACCTCGAGGGCAGGGTGTTTGCCGTCGCACAGTTGCTGAACCGCATGGACGGTCAGCCCTTTGATCACCAGGATGAACGGCAGTTTGCCAGCTTCATCCAGTCCATTGGTGTTATCTTGGAAACGCAGCGATCGCTGGGAGCCGTTGATTAATGAAAGTCCGGGAAATCGAATCCAAAGGCCTGACCCGGAGGATTCTCTCGACGCTGGAAGCCTATTTCAAAACGGAATTTGACCCGGACGAGTCGCTGCTCGATGAGCTGGAGGTCACACACCTTGCCGGCGGCGACTGGCTGATGAAGCAGGGAGACCCGGGAGACGCCCTCTATTTCCTGGTGCGGGGGCGTTTGCAGGCATGGGCCCGGGATAGCCAGGGCCAGAATCGCGGCCGGTTTCTGAACGAGATTGTTCCTGGTGACAGCGTGGGTGAACTCAGCCTGCTGACCGGAGCACCCCGGGCCGTGGGTATCCAGGCCATCCGTGACAGCCTGCTGATCCGGCTGGACCGTGAGTCTTTTGACCGCCTGGCGATGGACCATCCTGCCCTGGTCATGCGGCTGGCGACCAATGTGGCAAACCTGTTGCAAAGCAGTTTCGGCGCCACTTCACCTACCCGCAACCTCAACGCGATCACGATCCTGCCGCTGGACTCTTCGCCCCGGCTGGAAAATTTTTGCCGCGAGCTCACGATGGAACTGGAAAATGAGGGCCACACGCTCAGCCTTTCAGCCAATGAACTGGGCAGGAAAGGGGCGCCTATAGACTCTCTTCAATCGGGAGAAACCGTTCCGGAATCGCTGAAGAACTGGCTGCAGGACCAGGAAAACGATTACCGTTTTGTGGTCTATCAATGCACAGCAGGCAATACCGACTGGGCGCACTTTGCATTGCGCCATTCCGACATGGTGCTGCTGGTCGGAGACGCTTCGCTTGAACCGACCCCCCGTCGATGGGAGTTGGAATTGCTGGAAACGTCCGGCTCCACCATCGCCAGGCAATTGCTGGTGCTGTTGCAACCCCCTTCAGACCACGCCATTAAAGACACAGCCCGCTGGCTGGACAATCGAAATGTGGATTTTCATGTCCACGTCCGCGAGGACAAACCCGATGACCTCAGCCGCGTGACCCGGATCGTCTCCGGCAACGCGCTGGGACTGGTGCTCGCCGGCGGCGCCGCAAGAGGGTTCGCCCACCTCGGGGTGCGCCGTGCGATGAAGGAACTGGGCCTGCCGATTGACTGGGTGGGCGGCACCAGCATCGGCGCCATCATGGGAGCGGCAATCGCAGCGCCCGTGTCGATTGAAGAATCCATCCACCTGGCGAGGAAGTCTTTCGTTGAAGGCAAGCCGTTCAGCGATTTTACCATTCCCATGATGTCCCTCGTCCGTGGCAGGCGCATGGCGAGAATGCTGGAGGAACACCTCGACTACCAGATCGAAGACCTCCCTACCCCGTTTTACTGCGTGTCCTGCAACCTGGATACCGGATCCACCAATGTGCATGAGACCGGCTATCTGCCTGACGCCCTGCGAGCCACTGCGGCTCTGCCGGGCATTATCCCGCCGGCCGTCGTCAACCATCGGCTGACGATCGACGGTGCCGTGGTCAACAATCTGCCGGTTGATGAAATGCGGCTGAAACCGGTCAGCCGCATCATTGCGGTCGACCTGTCGTCTGCCGAAGAGGTGACCGTGGATTATTCAGCCATCCCTTCTCCCTGGGCTGTTTTCCGGGGCCGTTACCTGCCGTTCGCACGCCGGCAGCGGGTGCCCAGCCTGTCCAATATCATGCTCAAGGCCACGCTGCTGGGTACGCTGGACCGGGTCAGGGAGCAAGGCAAAAGGGCAGATCTTCTGCTACGTCCGCCGGTGCGGAAATTCGGCATGACTGAAGTCAAATCGTTCGAAAAAATTGTGCAGGCCGGCTACGACCACGCCAAAATCGAACTGGCCGCCTGGCTGGAAGAACACCCCGAGTTTAAATAAGGACCCCCTACTATGTCTTTCAGGATTTTTCTGTTTACCTTGTCTATCCTGTTTCTGGCTGCCTGTTCCCAATCTGATGCACCTGCTGCGCCTGCCGAGCCCGCGACTCCCGCGGCGCCAGTGGAAACTGCGGCAACCTATGACATCCTGGTCAGGAACGGCACGGTATACACCGGTGATGGCGGTGAGGCCATGCAGGCTGATATAGCCATCAACGGCGACCGGATCGCCGCGATCGGCGAAATCGACGGCGAAGCAAACGTGGTGATCGACGCCAGCGGCCTGGCCGTGGCGCCCGGCTTCATCAACATGCTGAGCTGGGCGACAGAGTCACTGATCGAAGACGGGCGGTCGCAGAGCGATATCCGCCAGGGGGTGACGCTCGAGGTGATGGGCGAAGGCTGGTCGATGGGACCGATGAACGATTCCATGAAGGCCGAAATGCTCAAACGCAGCGGAGATATCAAGTACGACATCGAGTGGACTACGCTGGGTGAGTATCTGCAATACCTTGAAAACCGGGGAATTTCCAATAATGTTGCTTCGTTCGTCGGAGCCACGACTGTTCGTATACACGTCCTGGGCGAGGAAGACCGCGCACCCACGCCCGAAGAACTCGGGCAGATGGAGGCACTGGTTGCCGGGGCTATGGAGGAAGGTGCGCTGGGTGTCGGTTCGTCCCTGATTTATGCCCCTGCGTTCTATTCGACCACCGAAGAACTGATTGCCCTGAACCGGGTTGCCTCGCGCTATGGAGGCCGCTACATCTCGCATATTCGCAACGAAGGCACACAATTGCTGGAAGCAGTAGATGAACTCATCACGATTGCCCGGGAAGCTGATATCGGTGCCGAAATCTATCATCTGAAGGCCGGCGGCAAAGACAACTGGCACAAGATGGACCAGGTGTTCGAGCGGGTGGAGGCAGCGCGTGCCGAGGGCCTCGACATCACGGCCGACATGTATACCTACACCGCCGGCGCCACCGGCCTGGACGCCGCGATGCCACCGTGGGTGCAGGAAGGCGGTCATGATGCCTGGGTGGCGCGGCTGAAAGATCCGGACATCCGCGCCCGGGTCATCAACGAGATAAGGCAACCGGGCGAAGACTGGGAGAACCTTTACCATGCCGCCGGCGGCGCCGACAAACTGCTGTTGCTGGGTTTCAGGAACGATGAACTCAAACCACTGACCGGCAAGACGCTTGCCGAGGTGGCGCAAATGAGGGGAACATCGCCGGAAGACACCATTGTCGACCTGGTCATCGAGGACGACAGCCGGGTGGGAACCGCATACTTTCTGATGTCCGAGGAAAACATCAGCAAGAAAATCGCAAAGCCCTGGGTTGCTTTCGGCTCGGATGCAGAATCGCTGGCGCCGGAGGGAGTGTTTCTGAAATCCAACCCCCATCCGAGAGCCTACGGCACATTCGCCCGCCTGCTGGGCAAGTATGTGCGCGATGAAGGCGTGATCAGCCTGTCCGAAGCGATCCGCAGGCTGACCTCGTTCCCCGCTGACAACCTGGGCCTTGCAGGCCGCGGCCGTCTGCAGGAAGGCCATTTTGCCGACATTACAATTTTCGACCCGGACACTATCAGCGACCAGGCAACGTTTTCAGAGCCACACCAGTACGCTACCGGGATGGTTCACGTGCTGGTCAACGGGGTACCGGTGCTGATGGACGGAGAACACACGGGCGCCACGCCCGGACGGTTCGTCAGGAAGGGCGAACCCGGTGGCCGACCCGGTGGCCAATCCGGCGGCTGACCAGGAAACCCCAGGCCAGCGAAAATGTGGCCATGGTCCACACGATGACTGCCCCGGTGGGCAGGTCGAACAGCGAAGAAACGATAATTCCGGCCAGGAAAGACAGCGCACCCATCATGTAGGCTGACCACAGCCGCACTTTGCCGGAGAGTTGCCGGGTAGCCAACGCAGGCAGGATCAGGCTGGCAAACACCAGGTAAACGCCGACAATTTGCACCGCGGCGGTGACTGCGAACGCAAACGTGATGTAAAAACCAACCCGGCCAATTCGCTCGCGACTGGTGAACCAGACACCCAATAAGACGGCGTACAGCACGGCAATGGGGATGAGCATCTGCCAGGTCGTCCAAAGAATTTGCCCCACCAGCAGATCTTTCAGGTAATCACCACCGTGAGGATTTTCGGATAGCAACAATATACTGCCGGTAGCCGCCAGCACAAAGAGGGTTCCAATAAGGGCTTCCTGGATGTCCGGCCAGTGTTTCTCTGTCCAGTTCAGGCCGGCAGCCGCCAGCAGCGCAGCACCGACGGCTGCCACCTGGACCGCGTAGATGTTTTCCTCGAAGCCCAGGGCGCCGGCGGCGATCACGCCCAGCGCGGCGACCTGGGCAACGGCCAGGTCGATGAAAATGATCCCTCGCTTCAGCACCACTTGCCCCAGCGGGACATGCGTGCTCAAAACCAGCAGGCCCGCTACCAGCGCCGGGCCGATAATGTACCAGTCCAGAAAGTCCCAACTCATGACCCGGCCTGCAGGGCGAGCAAACGATCCAGTACGTCGTCGAACAGACCGAACAGCGAGGTCGCAGCCTCACTGCCACCCACGGTCAATGGCAACATCACGGCCGGAATGCCGGTCCGGTCCTGCAGCCATTCCGAGGCCTTGGCGCTCTGGAACGGCGCGCGGATGATGGCGTCCGCACCGCTGCCGTCCGTCCCCAGTTCAGACAGCAGCGCAGAAAGATGAGAAGCCGTTGGCGGTATTCCGGGAACAGGCTCGAGCGTGGCGACTTCTTCGAGTTGCAGCCAGTCTTCCAGGTAAATCCAGGACTGATGGTGACACACCACGCGCTTGCCAGCCAGGGGCCTGGCCCGGCTCTCCCAGCCGCTGACGGCCTCGCCCCAGCGCTCCAGGAAATCAGTCGTTCCGCGGGCATAGGATTGCGCATTCTCCGGGTCGATTTGCGCCATGCGATCCCCCATGGCCCTGGCCACCCTGGCAATGTTATGCGGGTTCATCTGGATGTGCGGGTTGCCCTGCGGGTGCATATCACCCTGGGCGCGATCAATGCTGTCCGGGATGCCCAGTCGCTGTACGACGCTGCTGGCTTCCAGAAAGCCTTCTTTGCCGGGTAGTACACGCGGGTTATTCGATTTGCTGAGCAGCATCGGTAACCAGCCGATTTCCAGCTGAGCGCCACTGCAGACGACCAGGTCTGCTTTGCGGACTTTTGAGATCAGGCTGGGTCTGGCTTCCACGTAATGCGGGTCCTGCAGCGCATGCGTAGCGCTGGTTGCTGTGACAAGCTCACCCCCGATTTCTTCAGCCAGCGCCGACCACTCCGGTTCGCAGGCAAACACGCGGATGTCGGCCTCTGCCATTACCGGCAAAAGGAACAAAACGGGTAACAAAAAAACTCTGATGATTTTCTGCATGCTTCCTGCCCCTCAGAACGTGTGCGCGCCGTGCGCGCCGATGCTGAAAATATATTGCAGGCCAAATTGATTATCGGTCATTTCAGTGGCGCTGTCGTGATTGTATTGAAAACGCAGGCGGCTGAATTCACTGTTTGACCAGTCAACCATCCAGCTGTACCGGGTGGGATCGTCACCCAGGGGATAAAGCGGCGTACCCGCCCAGATCATATCGGGCGTATCGCCGGACAGTCGGTCATAACGCACACCGAATCGCCAGCGTGGGAACGGCTGGTAAACCGCCTGTGCGTACCAGCCGCTCTGATCATAGTCCCAGGGCCCATCCTCAACGGAGGGTAACTGGTAAAACCCACTTTCATTTCGCCACATGTACTCCGCCTGGAAGGTGAAATTCTGCTGGCGCGAATTACCATTGGGCGCCCACTTCCAGACAAAGTCGGCAATGTAGAGGTCAGTATCCCCGGTGAACAGCAACGGCTCATCTTCATCACCGGATTCCCGCTCATCGGCATCGGCGCTCAGCCATGAGAATCCGAACAGCCAGCTGTTGCTGATGCCCACGTCTCCGCCGGTCTTGAACCCCAGGGTGGTGCTGCCCACGCCGGAATTTGCTGCTCCGCCCGCCGGGTAGCGATCCCCCCGAAGGACCTCTCCGATGAACTCCAGGTAGAAGTCCGTCGGCGCCAGCCAGCGCAGTTGCAGCCCGTCGTCAATGTACTGGTTGCCCAGGAACACCTGGTAGGCCAGCGGCTGGTCGGCGAAATCCCAGGAATGGAAATGCCGGTTGTTGAGGTAGCCTATGTCCGCAAAAAAGCGCCCCATCCGCAACGCCAGCCCACCGGGCAGCGCCAGGGTTTCGACCCAGGCCTCTTCCAGTTCGACCACCACGTCGCCGTCCTCGATCACGATCGGAACTGTCAGCATGGCGGTAAACTTGTCATCGACGTTGGCAGACATCGTGATTTCAGTTTCCGCCAGGGACAGGCCTTCCGGCGCAGGCCCGGCCTCTCCTCCCAGGGGAAATCCGGGAATCATGTAGTCTTCGGGGTCGTGCTCATAGGACCAGGCCTGGCCCTGGAAGGTCACGCCGATGGCGGGATTGAAAGAACTGTCGCGCGCGACTGATACCGTTTGAGCCGAGTACACGGGTTCAGGCTCATAGGGCTTGGGATCGTAGGGCTCTGTTTCCGGCTCCGCTTCCAGCTTTGGCGCAGGTTCCGCTGCAAGGGATCGAGTTTCGGCGGGTGGATTTTCTGTAGCATCCAGCCTGGCTTCCAGGTCCGCGATCCGCGCCTCGTATTCCTGTCGCATCTGGCGAACTTCCTCTCGCAGCGCTTTCAGCTCTGCGTCCTGGTCCTGTTGGGCAAATGCGGATGGGCTCATAAGCAGCACGCATGCCAGCAGCAGGTGTCTTGATCGAACAATCATTGCTTGTCTCCGTAGAATTCTCATGTAAACCCGAAAGCATTACTGGGCCACGGGCATTGAATGGAACGTCATTACGCAGACTTAAGGGGGGGTGCTCTCTGGTGAACGGTCAGGCAACGCCTTGGTGGAACGGGGACTTCGCGGTTTTCAAAGCCTGCACAAGCTGCCTTGATATCCAGGACCGGGCCGTGATCCGAAACCGGTATCGCGGAAAGCCACTGGGCGTGGCTCACACACAGTTCACACTGCTCCAGTTCCGGCTCGAAATGAGCCGTGACATGGCTGACCAGGGCAATGTGGCTGACCGCCAGCATCAGGGCCAGCAGTGCAATTTTGATGGCAGCGGGCTTGCGCATGACCCTATATTAAATCAATTCTCGTTTTTTACCCAAAAGATCATAAACCTGACATGAAAAGCCACACATGAAACGCTTCTGTAAAGCTATAATGTTTGCTTTAGTGCACGGTATCCTGGCGGGGTAAGAAAGAGCATGAGCGAACGTGAAATCATGGAATATGACGTCATCATCGTCGGAGCAGGTCCGGCGGGATTGTCCTGCGCCATTCGCCTGAAACAGGAAAAACCCGACCTGATGGTCGCGGTGATTGAAAAAAGTTCGGAGATTGGTGCGCACATTCTCTCAGGCGCTGTCATCGAACCCGAACCCATGGATGAGCTTCTACCCGGTTGGCGGGACGACCCGCCACCCATTTGCATCCCGGTGGAAAAAGATGAAATCTGGTTGCTCAGTCAAAAAGGCAGGCGGCGACTGCCGACGCCTCCTCAACAGAAGAATCACGGCAACTTCATCGTATCGCTTGGCGCCATGTGCGCCTGGCTGGCGAATAAGGCCGAAGCCCTGGAAGTCGATATTTTTCCCGGTTATGCGGCGGCAGAAGTCCGTTTCACCCCGGAAGGAGCCGTCGGCGGTGTCATCATCGGCGACATGGGAGTCGGCCGGGACGGCGGGCAAAAAGACACCTACATGCAGGGCATCGAGATCCATGCACCCATCACCATCCTGAGCGAAGGCGTGCGGGGGCATCTGAGCAAACAGCTGATCAGGAAATTCGACCTGGACAGCGACTCCGACCCGCAGACCTATGGCATCGGTATGAAGGAACTGTGGCGGGTTCAACCCGGTAAAGCCAGGCCTGGGCTGGTTCAGCACACCGCGGGCTGGCCACTGGACAGTAAAACCTATGGCGGCAGTTTCATTTATCACCTGGACAAGGACCGCATTGCCATCGGTTTTGTTTGCGGCCTGGATTATGAGGATCCTGAATTCGTGCCATTCGAAGCATTCCAGCAAATGAAAAACCATCCGATGGTGCATGAAATGCTGGAGGGCGGTGAGATCCTTTCCTCCGGCGCCCGTGCAATTGTTGAAGGTGGCTACCAGTCATTGCCCAAAACCGAGATGCCTGGCGCACTGATCATTGGTGATTCGGCAGGCACCCTGAACGTACCCAAGATCAAGGGCACCCACCAGGCCATGCGCTGCGGCATCCTGGCCGCTGACCATATCGCTAAAACTTCAAGCGTCGAAGGCTTCGACGCCATGCTGAGAGATTCCGAAGTCGTCAGGGAGTTGTACAAGGTCCGAAACATACGCCCGGCCTTTTACAAGGGATTCTGGCGCGGTTTTATCAGGGCTGCTATCGAGACGATTACTGCCGGCAAGCTCCCGACGACGCTATCCATCCATCCCGATGATTCGTCTTTAGAGAAACTGGCAGGCTATGCGCCGCCGGACCGTCAATGGGTGGATCGGGATTTGCCGCCGAGGGACCGGCTGGCATCGGTCTATTTCGCGGCCACGGCACATGATGAAGACCAGCCGGTGCACCTGCAGATCCTGGAGCCTGACATCTGCAGCACCCGTTGCGTGGAAGAGTACAATAATCCCTGCACCCGATTCTGTCCTGCCCACGTCTATGAAATGGTGGAAGACGGCGGCAGCAGGGAACTGCAGATCAACTCGGCCAATTGCGTGCATTGTAAAACGTGTGACATCAAGGATCCTTACCAGATCATTAATTGGGTCACGCCGGAAGGCGGCAGCGGGCCCAACTACCAGAACATGTAAACCTGAAGTGGAGTTAAAAAGCCGATGAAAATACTGGTTGGCATCAAGCGCGTAGTGGACTACAACGTCCGTGTTCGCGTACTTCCCGACGGCAGCGGTGTCGATACCGATGGCGTCAAAATGAGCGTGAATCCTTTCGATGAAATTGCGTTGGAAGAGGCCCTTCGGATCAAGGAAGCCGGCAAGGCCGACGAGGTGATTGTCGTTTCCGCCGGTGGCGATGAATGCCAGCAGCAGTTGCGCACCGGCCTGGCCATGGGCGCCGACCGCGCGATCCAGGTCCAGACTTCCGAAGCGCTTCAGCCGCTGAGCGTAGCCCGGGTATTCCTCAAGATCATCGAGCGGGAAGACCCCGGCCTGGTGATCCTGGGTAAACAGGCCATCGATGACGACAACAGCCAGACCGCGCAGATGCTGGCTGCCCTTTGGGACCGCCCACAGGCTACGTTTGCCTCGAACATGGACATCGACGGAGCCAGCGCGACTGTCATCCGCGAAGTCGATGCCGGCCTGGAAACCATTGAAATTGATTTACCGGCCGTGGTCTCAGTTGATTTACGCATGAACGAGCCCCGTTTCGTCAAATTGCCGGACATCATGAAGGCCAAGCGCAAACCGCTCGAAGTGATCTCAGTGGAAGACCTGGGTGTTGCGATCGATGGCCAGATCAGCGTCAGCCAGTTCACGCCGCCGCCTCAGCGCGATAAAGGCATCATGGTGGAGGACGCAGCTCAGCTGGTCCAGGAACTGAAGAACAGGGGTTTGTTATGAGCAGGATACTTATTATTGCCGAACATGACGGCACTGCGCTGAACATCAGCACCGCCAAGTGTGTCACTTGCGCCCAGGCCATGGGCGGAGATATCGATATTGCTGTCTTCGGTGACGCTATCGATTCAGTGGCTGCCGAAGCCGCGGCACTGGATTCAGTCAACAAGGTCATCGCGGTCAGCGCCGGGCACCTGGCGGCTCCGCTGGCAGTGAACTGGGCCGCGGAAGCCGTTGCCCTTGCTTCGGACTACAGCCATTTGCTGGGGCCCTCCACGACATTCGGACGGGACCTGATGCCCCGCATCGCAGCACTCTGTGGCGTGAACCAGGTCAGCGATATCATGGAAGTTGACGGAACGAACGCGTTCAGGCGGCCTGTATATGCAGGTAATGCCATCGTTCTGGTGGAACCTGGTAGCGCCACCAAGGTGGTAGCCACCGTTCGCATTGCAAGCTGGAAAGCGGCTGGCGGAAGTGGCAGCGCCAGCGTTGAAAACGCGGGCGCCAGTAGTTCACCGGCTGCGCACACGCGCTATGTCGGACTGACATCAGAAGGTGGCGAACGCCCGGATTTGCAAAGCGCAAACAAGGTGGTTTCGGGCGGCCGGGCACTGGGCAGCGAAGAAAATTTCGAACTGATTTATGGGCTCGCTGACAAACTGGGAGCCGGTGTGGGTGCTTCGAGGGCTGCGGTAGACGCAGGATACTGTGCCAATGACATGCAGGTCGGACAGACCGGCAAGATCATCTCACCCGACCTGTACATGGCGTTCGGAATTTCCGGCGCGATTCAGCATGTCACCGGAATCAAGGATGCAGGCACCATCGTGGCGGTCAACAAGGATTCGGAAGCGCCCATTTTTGAAATCGCCGACATCGGCCTCGTGGGTGACCTGTTCAACGTGATCCCCGAACTGGAAAACCTGCTGGGCTAGGCAATGACGGAGCCCATATGGTCACCGGGGCCGGTACGCCGCCAAACGGCAAATATTCGCAGGTTTATCGACCTGGCGCGAAATGAACTGGATCCCGGTATTTTTGAGTACCGTGATCTTCATCGATATTCAGTGCAAAACCCTGCTGAATTCTGGCGTGCCGTTTGGGATTTCTGTGAAGTCTCCGGTCAGCCGGGCAGTCGCGTGGTCGAGAATCCGGAAAAAATGCCCGGAGCGCGCTGGTTTCCGGAGGCCCAGCTGAATTTTGCTGAAAACCTGCTGCGCCATCGCGACGACCGGCCGGCGCTGATTTTCAGGTCCGAAACGGGTCATTCTTCAGAACTCAGTTATGCCGACCTCTACCAGGCGGTTGCCCGCACCGCCGGGGCTTTAAAGTCAGCCGGGGTCCAGCGGGGCGACCGGGTAGCTGGCTACCTGCCCAATCTGCCCGAAACAGTCATTGCGATGCTGGCGACTTCCAGCATGGGCGCCATCTGGTCTTCGTGCTCACCGGATTTCGGTATAGACGGCGTGGTTGACCGGCTGGGGCAGATACGGCCAAAAGTCCTGTTCTGTGCGGATGCTTACACTTACAACGGCAAGGCACATGATTGCCTGGAAAAAGTGCGCGGTATCGTAAGGGCCATTGACTCCATTACAACGACGGTCGTGGTGGCTTACATCAACCCCGACGCGAAAATCCGCAAAGTTCCGGGGGCCGTGTGGTTCAGTGAGTTCACAGACAACTCAACTGATGAAGTTCCGTTCGAACCGCTGCCCTTCGACCACCCGCTGTACATTCTCTACTCCTCGGGCACTACCGGCATCCCCAAGTGCATTGTGCACGGAGCCGGCGGCACACTGATCCAGCATCTGAAAGAACTGGTGCTGCATGTCAATCTCAGGCGTTCGGACCGATTGTGTTATTTCACGACCTGCGGCTGGATGATGTGGAACTGGATGGTCAGCGCACTGGCCATTGGAACCTCCCTGGTGCTGTATGAAGGCTCGCCGTTCTACCCCTCTCCGGCGGCCATGTTCGATCTGATCGATGAATGCGAAATTACTGTATTCGGGACCGGCGCCAAGGCGATCGCCGCCTGGGAAAAGGCTGGCGTAAAGCCTCGTGAAACGCACCAGCTCAATTCGCTGGTCACCCTGCTGTCAACCGGGTCGCCGCTGGCGCCCGAAAGTTTTGATTACGTTTACCGGGAAATCAAGCAGAACCTGTGCCTGTCTTCTATCGCCGGTGGCACCGACATCGTTTCCTGTTTTATGTGCGGGTGTCCGATTCTTCCCGTGTGGAGAGGCGAATTGCAATGTCCGGGACTGGGAATGGCCGTCGAGATTCTGCGCGAAGACGGCAGCCGGGCGGATACAGGGGAAACCGGCGAACTGTGCTGTACGAAACCTTTTCCGGCCATGCCGGTAGGATTCTGGAATGATCAGGATGGCGGCAAGTACCGGGCGGCTTATTTCGAAAAATTCCCGGGCTTGTGGGCGCATGGCGATTTCGTCGCTGCGACCGAACATGGGGGGTATATCATCCAGGGCCGCTCCGATGCCACGCTGAACCCGGGCGGGGTCCGAATTGGAACCTCTGAAATTTACCGCCAGGTCGAAGGGCTCGAAGAGGTCATGGAGAGCCTCTGCATTGGCCAGGACTGGGCCGATGATGTCCGCGTGGTCCTGTTCGTCAAGCTGCGGGATGGACTGGAGCTGGACGATGCCCTGGGTGAACGTATCCGTAAAACCATCCGCCAAAACACCACGCCCCGGCATGTGCCGGCGAAAATCATCCAGGTCGCCGATATTCCAAGAACCATCAGCGGAAAAATTGTAGAACTGGCGGTTCGTGATATCGTTCACGGCCTGCCGGTCAAGAACGTGGATGCGCTGGCGAACCCCGAGGCGCTGGAATTGTATCGCGACCTCCCTGATCTGCGGAGCTGAGTGAAAAAGAACATGGCTGAATTGCAGTCTTTGCAAGCATCATACGAGGAAGGCTCAGCCACTCAGTGGCTGGAAAGCTCAGACGAAGTCCTCGCCGTTTTTGAATTTGGGCGATCCCCACTGAACTCGCACGACCCGCGGCACGTGCCCGTTGCGCTGACGCAACTGGGCGATCCTTCAATGGTCGAGGTCTGGCGGTGTGCCGGCCCCATCAAGACCGGCAGTTGGGATCAGTTGCGATTTGCCCAGGGCGAGCAATTGACCATGGGGCATATTGCCCTGGACCTGAGGGAATCCGGCGATATGCGCCAGGCCAGCCGGCTGGCATACGAAATCCTGCAGACCTACCTGCAACAGTCTCCGCACCAGTGGCCGTTGAAAATCTGGAATTACATTCCCGGAATCAACCAGGGCCAGGGCGATGAGGAGCTCTATCGCCAATTCTGCCTGGGGCGCGCAGACGCCGTGCTTATCGATCCCGGTGACAGCCCTCCTTTACCCGCGGCAACGGCCATTGGATCCAGCGCGGACGAGCCTGCTTTGCAAGTGTATTTCCTGGCGGCTGCCCTGCCCGGGCTGGACGTGGAGAATCCCCGACAGGTCAGCGCCTGGCGTTACCCCCGGCAATACGGGCCAAGGAGCCCCCTGTTCTCGCGCGGGACCATCCTGAGACTGAACGACTCACAGCAGTTCCTGATCTCCGGGACGGCGAGTGTGCTGGGGCATCAGACCCACCACGAAAACCAGGTAGCCAACCAGTTGAGCGAGTCCCTGCGTAATGTGCACTCTCTGCTGGAGGAGGGGCACCGCCTGACGGGCGACTCCTACGCCCGCCTGGATGCTGATGGCGTACTCAAAGTCTATATCCGGAATCCTGCTGACCTGGACCTGATCCAAAAAACACTCAATGCAGAAGCGCCTCCGGAAATTCCAAGAATCTTCCTGCAGGGTGATATCTGCCGCGAAAACCTGCTGACTGAGATTGACGGTATCGTCAGCCTGCAGCGCGGCTAGTGCTGATCACTCAGCGCATGGTCGAGGTCGGCGATCAGGTCCTCGACGTGTTCGACGCCAACCGATAAACGGACCAGCGTGTCGCTGATGCCCAGCCTCGCCCGGATTTCTTCGGGTACCGATGCGTGCGTCATGATCGCCGGGTGATTGATCAGGCTTTCAACACCGCCCAGGCTTTCGGCCAGTGAAAACAGTTCGCAGCGCTCCAGCACGCGGCGGCTTTTCTGCAAACCGCCCTTGATGTCAACACTGATGATGCCGCCGCCAAGGCCGTTCATCTGGCGCATTGCCAGGTCATGATCGGGGTGGTCTTCAAGCCCCGGATAAATAACCCGTTCAACCGCCGGATGCTGATCGAGCCAGCGGGCAATCTGCAGTGCGTTTTCGCAATGAGCGCGCATGCGAAGAGCGAGCGTCTTCAGGCCGCGCAAGGCCAGGAAACTGTCGAAAGGCCCCTGGATCGCGCCTGCAGAGTTCAGCAGGAACCACAGGTCTTCGGCCAGTTGTTCGTCATCGCGAACCACCGCGACGCCGCCAATCATGTCCGAGTGGCCATTGAGGTACTTGGTAGCCGAATGCATGACGATGTCGGCACCCAGCTCGAGCGGCCGTTGCAGCATCGGTGACGCGAAAGTGTTATCCACGACCAGCAGCGCGCCGTGTTGGTGTGCGATTTCAGCTGCCGAGGCAATATCCACCACTTTCAGCATCGGGTTGGTCGGCGTTTCAACCCAGACCAGGCGCGTCTCCGGCCGAATGGCTGCACGCAATTTATCTATATCTTCGAGGCCCGTAAAACTGAACTTGAGGCCTGCCGAACGCTCCCGAACCCGATGAAAGAGTCGAAAAGTCCCACCGTAGAGATCATCTCCGGCCACGACGTGGTCACCGCTGCTCAATAATTCAAGGATCGTAGAAGTAGCAGCCATGCCGGAAGCAAAAGCAAAGCCCCTGATACCTCCTTCGAGATCCGCAATGCACTTCTCGTAGGCATCGCGGGTCGGGTTATGACTGCGGGAGTACTCCCAGCCCTGGTGATCGCCGGGGCTGCGCTGCACGTACGTCGAACTGGCATAAATCGGCGTCATGATGGCACCGGTCGAAGGATCGGGCTGCTGGCCCGCATGGATCGCGCGGGTGGCCAGGTGTTTGCGGTTCTCTGGATGGCTCATTAGCGGTCTGCCTTTCTTCTGAGGTAGTTCAGCAGGTCCACCCGGGTTATCAGTCCCAGGAACTGCCCGCCGTCCTTAACGATGGCAACAAAATCACGGTCAAAAATGGGCATCAGGTCTTTTACCGGGGAATTGACGTCGATTTCCGTGAGCTGAGTGGCCATCGCTGAGTCGACGCGGTCATCAAACCTTCCCGAATCACCGGCCACCGCGAGCAACAGGTCCGACTCGTCCAGGATGCCCACGAGGTCTTCCCCCACCACCACCGGCAACTGGGAAACGTCGTAAAGCTTCATGCGTTTGTAAGCGTTGGCCAGGGGCTCATCCGGACCGATCGTCACTGTGTCATTGGACAGGTACGGCCGGGCGATGAGATCCCTCAGGTCCCCGTGGCTCTCCACCTCGAGGAAACCCTGGTCGCGCATCCAGAAGTCATTGAACATCTTGGACAGGTAGCGATTGCCGGTGTCACAAGCGAAGGTAAGTACGCGCTTCGGTTCCGTCTGTTCCCGGCAATATTTCAACGCCGCTGCCACCAGCGTTCCGGTCGAGGACCCGCCCAGGATACCTTCGCGGGTCAGCAGTTCCCTGCCGGCCTGGAAGCTTTCCCTGTCACTGATGCAATAGGCCCTGGTGACCCGCGTGAAATCACTGATCGTAGGCAGGAAATCCTCGCCGATGCCTTCGACCATCCAGCTGCCGCTCTCGGTCGTCAGCGTGCCTTCGTTGATGTACTCAGCCAGTATCGAACCCTCCGGGTCCGCCAGGATCAATTCCAGCTCCGGCGCTTCGCGGGCAAAATAGCGCGACAAGCCGGTGACGGTCCCGCTCGAGCCCACACCCAGGACAATGGCATCCAGTTCGCCGTTCATTTGCGTCCAGATTTCCGGTCCGGTCACTTCCTCGTGTGCCTGCGGGTTGGACGGGTTGCTGAACTGGTTGATGAAAAAAGCACCCTCCATTTCCGAAGCCAGCCGCTTGGCCAGGTCCTGGTAATACTCGGGATGACCTTTTGCCACGTCCGATCGCGTCAGAACCACTTCGGCGCCCATCGCCTTGAGGTTGGAAATTTTTTCCCGGCTCATCTTGTCGGGAATCACCAGGATCAGCCGATATCCTTTTTGAGCGGCCACCAGCGCAAGCCCAAGACCGGTATTACCGGCTGTGCCCTCGACCAGGGTAGAACCCGGGCTGATTTTGCCTGCCGCCTCGGCATCTTCGATCATTCTCAAACCAATGCGGTCCTTGATCGAACCGCCGGGATTCTGGCTTTCCAGCTTGATATACAGTTCGCAGGGACCGGTGTCCAGGTGGTTGATGCGAACCACCGGTGTCTGGCCGATCAGCTCCAGGACATTATTGAAAACAGACATGAATCAACCTCATTCCAATCGCGCAAAAAGAAACGGCCGGGCATCTTAACCCGGCCGTTCAGTGGTCAGTGTCCCCTGGTCAGGACCTGGACGCATCCATGATGCGCGCCAGCTGATCCTTGGCCCAGAGTTTTTCTTTCTTGAGTTGGTTCAGGGCAAGATCTTCCATCGGCGCGGTGCCTACCTCGGCAGCCGTTACTCTCTTGTCCAGTTCCTGATGACGATTGTAAATACGAAGAAAATCTTCGTTTTCCTTCATCAGTTTTTCCATCTCTTCCTGGTGGTGTTCGAACATTGTTGTCCTCCGTTTCAATGAAGAAGTAAAGACGGCAAAACCCTACAACGCAGGGTCTGCGCTGGGGTCTCGCAAAAATAGTCATGGGATAAATGTAACAGTATGGAATGGAATTCAGGGGATGACATGGGGCGAATGCAGGCCTTTAAAGCCATTACCCGCGAACTCCAATTTTAGTGAAAAAAACCATGTTTCTGAGATAAATCTAGCGCAAATGACACAGAACAGCAAGGGCAATCACTCGTCGAGCAGTATCACATCCACGCGACGGTTTTGTGAACGGCCATCTTCTGTTTCATTGGTGGCGATGGGAAAGTCCTCACCCATACCCGCGGTAGTGAAACGGGCTGGATCAACACCCAGCGATACCAGCGCATCCAGTACCGCATTGGCGCGGCTTTCTGAGATCTCCAGGTTAGTCTCGGAGTCACCCGTAGCATCGGTATGGCCCTCGATGCGGATGTTCTTATCGGGCTCGCTCTGCAACAGGTCGACCACTTCCACCAGGCTGGCCATGGCTTCATCACGCAATTGTGTTTCACCGGACTGGAACAACACGTCGCCCAGGGTGACCACTACGCCACTCTCGGTCTGGCGCAACTGGAGATTCTCCAGTTGCCTGCGCAGGGTATCAGCCTGTTCCATTGCCAGGTCCGCTTCGCGGCGCGCCAACTGAGCCTCGGTCACGCTGGATGCTGCCAGTGCCTTGGCTTGATGGGCTTCTTCCTGCGCTTGCTCGGCATTCCGGACCGATGCAGCTTCTCGTTGCTGGGCTTCCAGTGCTTCTTCACGCGCCCGCTGGGCGTCCTCCGCCCTGGCCTGCGACATCATGCGAGCACGTTCAGCTTCCCGCCTGGCCATCTCCGCTTCGAGTTGGCTGGCCTTAAGTAACATGGTGGTGCGATCGTCGTTGAGTTGCTGTAATTCTGTTTTCAGCTGTTCACGCTGAGCCACAGCGCGGGCAATCTGAACCCGGCGGTCCGCCATGTATACAAGGTGGATACGCTGAGTCTCGTTACCGGTCGCCGTTTCAGCCTGGCGCAGCGCCCGTTCTGCTTCAGCCACTGCGAGTGGTGCGTATCCTGACAAATCTTCGTTGGTCTTCAGTTCATCCAATTGGGTCCGGACCTGTTGCAGGGCCAGGTTCTGTTTCGGCGTGGTGGTGCAGGCAGCCATACTGGTGGTGATGACCAGAGCCAACAGGATGTGTTTCAGCCGAATGCTCATTGGAAATCCTCCCCGAAAGTAGACTGGAAGTCTTCACGAAGAATCTCGTTTTCCCTGGCCTGTGCCGCTACCTTTTCACGGGCTTCGGCAGTGCGGGATTTCTCAATGGCCAGTTCAGAATTGATTTCAGACTGTTCAACAAGGTAAATCGCCTTGTCGTACTGGCGGTATTCCATGCCTTTTTGCGCTTCAGCCAGTTTTTCGCGGGCAAAACGCAGTTCAACCGGAGAATGCTCCTCTGCGCCGACATCAATCGCTTCCTGGATCGACGCTTCGGCATCGCTGAAAGCATCGGGAGCGGGCCTTGGGGCTGCGCAGGAGGCTAAAGCCATGGCAGCAAAAATAATGACGATTATATTTCGCATGAACTGTAATTCTGAATGAACCAACCGGTGATTATGACGCAAGCGGGCACTCGAGTTAAGTGCCAAAAGATTAATTATCCCGCATCCGCCTGGTTCTCCGGTGCCGCCCGGTCAAATGCGGCCAGTGACCGGCAACGGGCGGTGATTTCCTGAATCCTCGGATAAGCCTCCAGGTCACAGCCAAATCGCTCCGCATTGTATACCTGGGGCACCAGGTAACAGTCCGCCAGCCCCGGCGAGTCTCCATGACAAAACGAATCGTCGGGCGCCGCCGCCAGCCAGGCTTCGACTGCCGAGAACCCCCGGTTAACCCAGTGCGTGTACCACGCTTGCACATCTGGCCGGGCCTGCTGCATCCGGTTTTTCAGAAAATTAAGGACGGCCAGGTTATTGAGCGGCTGAACCTCGCTGCAAATCGATTGTGCGATGCTCCTTACCCTGGCCCTTTCAATGGGGCTTGCCGGCAACAGCGGTTTTGCGGTGAATACTTCTTCCAGGTATTCGATGATCGCCATCGATTGAACAAGTGTTTGCCCTTCATGCACCAGGGCAGGCACCAGGCCCAGCGGGTTGACTTCCCGGTATGCAGGCTGGTTTTGCTCACCGCCGTCTTTCACCAGGTGGACGTGTTTCTGCTGATAGTCGATGCCTTTCAGATTGAGCGCGATCCTGACCCGGTAGGCCGATGAGCTTCGCCAGTAGCTGTACAGCAGGACCTGCCCTTCTGTCTCAACGGACATGCGGTTCAATCACCTGCTCAATCGCACCAAAAATCGAATGGCCTTCTTCATCCAGCATTTCAATCCGGATCGAATCACCAAAACTCATGAACGCAGTCCGCGGCTTTCCATCGGCAATGATTTCCAGCATCCGCCTTTCGGCCAGGCAAGAAGCGCCCAGGCTTTCGTCCTCGTTGGCAATGGTTCCTGAACCGACAATCGTTCCCGCCGCCAGCGGCCGGGTTCTGGCAGCATGCGCCACCAGTTGTGCAAAATTAAATTGCATGTCCACACCGGCTTCGGGCGCACCGAAGCGTTCACCGTTGAGCCATGAACGAAGAGGCAAATGAAGCACGCTATCCTGCCAGGCAACACCCAGTTCATCCGGCGTGACCAGCACCGGGGACAAAGCCGAGCGCGGCTTGGACTGCAGAAAACCAAACCCCTTGGCCAGTTCGCCTGGAATCAGGTTACGCAAACTGACGTCATTGACCAGTCCGATCAACTGGATTGAGTCCGCTGCCTGTTCGAGGTCTGGAGCCATCGGTACATCGCCGGTAACCACGATGACCTCGGCCTCAAAGTCGATACCATATTCCTCACTGACCACGGGGACAGGATCTCTCGGACCCAGGAAACCGGCAGAAGTGGCCTGGTACATCAACGGGTCCTCGTAGAAGGATTCCGGAACTTCGGCGCCCCGGGCGCGGCGAACACGCTCTACGTGTGGCAGGTAAGCACTGCCGTCAACAAATTCGTAGGCCCGCGGAAAGGGTGAAGCAAGCGCCGTGTAGTCCAGTGTTTGCGAATCCTCGCAGTGCCCAAGGTTCAGCGCTTCTGACAAGGCATTGAGCCGCGGAGCGGAATCGGACCAGTCATCCATGGCCTGCTGCAGGGTTTCAGCCACATCGGTGGCCAGTACATATTGATTCAAATCGCGGTTGACGACGATCAGTGTGCCGTCACGGCCGCCTGCCTTGAGAGATGCCAGTTTCAATGTATTGATTCCTTGTTCAGTTACTTAATCGTTTGTCACGAAGACCAGGAGGCCGCATACCCATCCCATTCAATGGCATCCATTCGCTCATCGGCAATCAGGCCATCGCGGGTGTCGATCATGACCGCGACCTCGTCGGTCCCCGCAGATTTCTGCTCAAACGCATTCTGCAGCGCCTTCGGATGCGGGCCATGGGTAAACCCTACCGGGTGCCATGTAATCATACCCGGGTGAATGTTATCCCGGCTGAAGAATTCACCCCGATGGTAGAAAATGACTTCATCATAATCGTCGTTATTATGAAAAAACGGCACCTTCAATGCGCCCGGGTCGGTTTCGAACGGCCGCGGAGCAAAAGTGCACACCACGAAGCGATTTGCCACGAAGGTGGTATGAGCTGATGGCGGCAGGTGATAGCGGTCACTCAGAACCGGCCTTATGTTGCGCCAGTTGACCCGAACCGGAGCCAGGTCACCTTTCCAGCCGATCGCATCCAGCGGGTTGAATGGATAGACGATCCGGCTGATGCTGTCCCGGCTTTTGACCTGCACCTCCCACTCGGTCTCGTCCTGTTGCGCCAGGAAGGCGTCATCTATCGCCGGCACGTCAAGAACGGCGGGATCGAAAATCGCATGCGGACCCAGCATACCCTTGTCAGGCAGGCTGTAACTGCCGCCGGTCGCCTCGATCATCAACACCTGCATGGCGTGGTCCGATTCCAGGCGCCACATCGTGCTGCGGGGAATGACGATGTAATCGCCTTCGTTGACGGGCAGGTGGCCATAATCACAGAACAAGTGCCCTGAACCCTGGTGGATGAACAGCAATTCATCCCCATCGGCATTCCTGGCCAGCGTCTCCATCGAAGCCGTCATGGACCAGGTGCGAAGCCTGGCGTGGGCGTTGTGCAGCAAGCCGAACGCATCCCAGGGACTGGACCCCATCTCACCCAGGTGCGTGGTATCGAATGCCCGGGGCCGGAGTTCCCCTTCAAACCGCAGCCAATCCGTGGGGCGGTGACGGTGATACATATGGGTGGCCGGGCCAAAAAAGCCTTCCCGGCCCATTTCGCGCTCGTAACTTCCCGCGGGCAGATCACAGTGCGCCTGGCGGGAGGCTTCACCTTCCGTGCGGGGAAAAGATATCCAGTTTCGGGACATGATGCGGTTTCCATATTCAACTTGCGGTAATCCACTATTTTAGTTACATTTGTAACTAATTGCAATAAGAGACGCATAAAGGACCCAGGCAATGACCCAGGACCTCACGGAAGGACCTTTCCTGTTTGAGCTGAATGAATTTCTGCCTTACCGCCTGTCGCTGCTGACCAACACAATCAGCGCGGGCATCGCACGCGGTTACCGGGACAGACATGCCATCAGCGTGATCGAATGGCGGATCATGGCCGTACTCGGCCGCTATCCCGGGCTGACAGCCAGCGAAATCGGTGAACGGACCGCGATGGACAAGGTGGCTATCAGCCGGGCTGTTAAAAGCCTGGTGGAGCGGCGATTGCTGGAACGGGTAACCGACCGCAACGACCGGCGTCGCATGCCCCTGCAACTTTCCTCCGGTCCCGGCAGAAAACTGCTCGAAGAAATCCTTCCCCTCGCCCAAACCTACGAAAAACAACTCCTGGCCACCCTCACCCCGGACGAACAGGACGCCCTTTCCAAAACCCTGAAAAAACTACAGTCAAAGGCAAATAATCTTAAGCCCACAAGCTAACCCGATGTGAGCCCAGCTTGGTGGGCGGTGTCTTATGCCTGAAAACGAGGCAGTAAATTAAAAAGAAGCCGGGAATAGCAGCATTCCCGGCTTCAAACCATCCCGATAAGAAGGGAGTTCGGGATGTCTCACTTAAGGCTCGCCGGCACAGGGATGTGAGGAGGCGAACCTAGAGGAGCCAATATCGTTCCGCTTCAAAAGTGGCGAGATGCGGAACGCCTAACTTGATAGCCAGGGAGGGCTGGCTCCTTGTTCTCTAACGCGTCAACCCGTGCCGCCACCTTCAACCAGAAGGCAACGGCGTTGCGGGTGGAGAGGTAGCGAACGGTTCGCAGCTATTGCTGCATCGGTATATGTGTAGATATTGATCATTTGAGTAACCTCCTTGTTACATTGATCTGTCATCACAATGGCACCAATCCTTGTGCCTTTATTGAGCCGCCGCATGGCGGCCCGGACATGAATTTCCTTTACTTGGTGGTTATGGAATAACCCGGCATGTCGCGCCACCGTCGAAATACTCATTGACGATTTCAGTCATTTCATCGGTGCATTGTTGTCCTGCTGCGCTGTCAAGCCCAACTCTGAACACAGATTCTTCAACCAGCGATCCATCGGCAGCGATGTAATCAGCAATATATCCACAATCCACGCCATTGGTGGCAAAGTCCTGCTGCAAAGTTTCATCACCGAAGAAAACCAAATCATCACCAGAGCCAGGAAAATTCAGAATACACATTTGAGGCGCAGTGACGTTTTCGATATCAGCCAGCACAACCCCAGCCCAACAGGGGCAAGAGAATGCACCACCAACAATTTCTGAAAGAGGGTAACCTGCCCTGTCTTCAAACCTGGCCGCGATTTTGTCTTTATTTTTGTCATCGGCATTGTGCCAGGCGACACACAGTCCATGCAGGCCCTTGGCTGAACCTTTCAGTTCATCACAGACCTCGGCATTGGATGCCAGAACCTGGCTGGAAAACAGGGAAAAAATGAGGGCGAACAAGCCCAACGAGACTAACTTACGCATGATGCACTACTCCCTTAGTTTTTAGGGAAAAATCCGTTTTCCCCGTACACCCTCTATCATGCATTTTTCGTACCAAAAAGTTAAAAATTACATTTAATTCTTATTTATCATAGATATATCAAATACGCCCTCGATTCCAAGATGCGGTTAACGTCTCCATTCCTGACAATTTTCGTCAGTTTTTGGACAATTGAGGCCCAGGTCCGGCCCCGCTGACATTAGCCTTGCCACAAATACCCGTTTCTGTTACATTTCTCCGGCTCTTTTGGCTGTCTTCAGCCTTTGGAGCAAACAAGGCGTGCCAGCGGCCCGTTTAGGTTCTGGACGACACGTCAAATACGCACACTCACCGCAACGGTTCAGAGGGGTGCCCTTGATCGACAAGAGGGTCTCTGCAACGGGTGAGTGGAGGATTAACCCCGGAAACTCGCAGCCTTGTATCCAGAGAGGACGCTGCAGAGTTTCCTGTATTTAAAGGACATACAAAATGGCTAACGTCACCATGCGCCAGATGCTTGAAGCCGGCGTGCACTTCGGTCACCAGACCCGCTATTGGAACCCCAAAATGGCCCCGTTCATTTTCGGTGCCCGCGGCAAGATCCATATCATCAACCTCGAAAAATCATTGCCCCTGCTTATCGATGCGACGAACTTCATCAGCAAGCTTGCCGCAAAGCGAGGTTCGATCATGTTCGTCGGTACCAAGCGCGCCGCGAGTGCGGCCATCGCGGAAGAAGCAGCCCGTTGCGGCATGCCTTTTGTCTCGCACCGCTGGCTCGGCGGCATGCTGACCAACTACCGCACCATCCGCGCATCGGTCAAACGGCTGAAGCAGCTGGAAGGCATGCACGAGGACGGCAGCATTGAGCACCTGGTGAAAAAGGAAGTACTGCAACTGACCCGCGAGCGTGACAAACTGGAACGCAGCCTGGGCGGTATCAAGGACATGAAGCACCTGCCGGATGCACTGTTCGTTGTAGACGTCAGCCATGAAGACATCGCGGTGAAAGAAGCCCGCAAACTTGGCATTCCGGTCATCGCCGTGGTCGACACGAACTGCTCACCGGAAAACATTGATTACGTCATTCCCGGTAACGACGATGCGATTCGCTCCATCCGTCTGTATGCACAGCTGGCCGCCGACGCCGTCCTGGAAGGTCGTGCATCAGCACCCCAGGTTGAAGTTGACGACGAGTTTATTGAATTGGACGCGGAAGGTAATCCCGTCAAGCGCAAAGCGGCCAAAGCCAAGCCGGAAGCCGGCAAAGGCGGCCGCAAGAAAGCAGCCAAGAAAGTA
>Ga0316187_10000130_pt1 | contig 47910 bp, 51 predicted proteins | sample CroRivburrow1_MG_FD_204927 | JGI IMG/M metagenome (GOLD analysis project Ga0316187, IMG submission 204927) | Coastal sediment microbial communities from Maine, United States - Cross River worm burrow 1 | ecosystem: Environmental > Aquatic > Marine > Coastal > Sediment | place: USA: Maine...
AGCAGGCCACCCACCTCATCGTCCTCTCTGGGTAGCAGGCTAGGCCCTACAATGGTGACTTCACTGCCAAAGCGGGCAAAACACTGCCCCAGCTCGCTGCCGATGGGGCCACCACCCAGAACCAACAATCGTTTGGGTAGCTCGCGGATATTCCAGACGGTATCGGAGGTTAGATAGGATATCTGATCCAGTCCAGGTAATGGCGGAACAAAGGGGCGGGCACCAGTGGCAATGACGATGTTTTTGGTAGTGAGTGTCTGCCCGTCTATCTCTACTTTCCAGGGGGAGATGATTTTGGCGTGGCCCTGTATGACTTCTACCCCCAAACGGGTATAGCGCTCTATGGAGTCATGCGGCTCAACGGTTTTGATGACCCGATGCACCCGCTCCATTACATCTGCAAAATCAAACTTTATCTCTGCGGTTTGAAATCCCAGCTCAGCAGCACGCCTGGCATCAGCAAGAAATCGGGCGGATCGGATCAGCGCTTTGGAGGGTACGCAGCCTGTATTCAGGCAGTCACCGCCCATTTTGTGTTTTTCCACTAAGGTGACTTTTGCCTTCACTGCGGCTGCGATGTAGGCAGTTACCAGTCCACCTGATCCTGCACCGATAACAATCATATTGCGGTCAAAACGGGTTGGCTTTTCCCAGCCTTTATAGACCTGCTGGGCACGCAACCAATCCAGCATTTTCCGGGCGATGAGTGGGAATATCCCCAACAGCAGAAAGGAACCTAATAAGCCTGGTGACAGGATGCCAGAGAGGGACTCCAGCTGCGCCAGCTGGGTGCCTGCATTCACATAGACCAGGGTCCCCGCCAACATGCCCACCTGACTTACCCAGGCATAGGTTCGAGCAGGTATGGGTGTCAGCCCCATTACCAGATTGATGACAAAAAAAGGAAACAGGGGCACCAGTCGCAGCCCAAACAGATAGAAGGCACCGTCCTTCTCGACGCCTGCATTGATGGCGCTCAGGCGGTCACCAAATTTCTTTTGCACCCAGTCACGCAGCAGAAAGCGGGAGAGCAGAAAGGCCAGCGTGGCGCCAAGAGTAGAGGCAAAGGAGACAATAACCGTACCCCAAAACACCCCAAAGATGGCTCCGGCTACCAGAGTCAGTATTGCTGCTCCTGGCAGAGAGAGTCCGGTTACCGCCACATAGACAAGGAAAAACCCCAGCGCCATTGGAAGTGGATTGGTCTGAAAATAGTCTACCAATTCTGCTCGTTGTGACTGGATATATTCAAGGCTCAGAAACCGCCCTAAATCAAATAGAAAGAAGGCGCCAATAAGCAGGGCAATGGCAATAATAAGGGGGGCGCGTTTATGCACGTATTCTGCTCCTTGGGTTATTTCTCTTTTTATCAGGCATAGAGGTGGGACAGTGGCTGACAGTTATAATTCTGTTTGTAACTGTATCTATCCGTCCGTGGCACTATGAAAACTTTGCCGCTATCCAATCCATAATTTTACCAAAGAGTCCGGTTCTCTTTCCTGCCAGCTCGGCTTCCAACTCGGATGGCTTTCCATCCTCAGCTTGTGCTTTATCTTTGGTGGAGATTATATTTTTCCGTATCGATTCTTCAGTATCTGCGACCTCAATAATTTCCATGGTTACTGGCATATTCTGAAGGTTCCCTCCCGCCTCTATATGCGCCAAATTTTCCTGAAAAGCATCTATTGATGCCTGTAATATCTCTTGCATGCCATTAGGCAGGCCTTCTCTTTTCAGTAGTTGCTGAGTATCTTGTATGAGGTGACTGATCTGTTGCTTTACTTTGCTGCGGCACCTGTTTTCCCGCTTGGCAATATCACTAATCTGCTGCCGGATATTATCTGTCTGTACTGGTAACTCTGTGGGGCCTGTTCGCTCTCCTCGTGCATGCAGCAGAACACGAAGAGCCACCGCAGTTTGTGCTAGCTTCTGGTACTCTCTTAATAGCGTTTCAGGTGTGTTATCTACTGCATCAGACTCTGGGGTTTCTGCCAGTAGATCCGTATCATCCAGTGCTGCTATTTGTAGGATATTAGCTAGTTTTTCCTGGATGCTGTTTTGGAGCTGTTCCAGAATTCTGTGTAGCTGTTTTGATGGCAGCATTTGGGTTTTCTCATCCATTGCCTCAAAACTCTCAACAACTTTTTTGGGGATGAGATGAGTCGGTTTACCCAGCAATAGAGATGCGGTTAAACCATGATGGAGGCGTTCTACGGCCTCGGCAATCCTTACCATTTGCTCAAGCGTTTTACGCTTTTCCCGGAGTAGCTCCAACTCTGAGGCGGGGGTTTGTGCTGCTGACAAGTAGATCTCCTGCTTATGCTTTCTTAGTTAATTATGTCAAAGTATAGTTAAAGCGTAATTGTTCTCTGTGTACAAAGGAGGCGTGTGCCTGCCAGGCATTTTGAATCAGTTTGCACAGAGAATGGTTTCTGCTTGTTCCAGAGCGGTTGGTGTGCCGAAGAGAATTAAGGTATCGCCAGAAAGCAGCTGTTTGTCTTGAGTAGGATTGGATATACGTTGATCTTTCCGCTGTATGGCAGTCAGTGTGACGCCTATGTTTTCTAATCCCAGTTCCCCAACAGAGCACTCCACCGCCCATGCGTCCACAGGCAGTTCAATAGCGCGGAGCCGTTCCATATCACTGTCTGATGCAGTGAAGAGCTCTTCTCCAGAATAAACCTGTGTCAGCAGAGAATAACGTTCCCTCCTGATCTGGCGAATCCTGGAGAGCACTAGTGCCATTGGAACCTTGAGTGCGAGCAGAAGATGAGAAGAGAGCATCAGGCTGGCTTCCAAGGTTTCGGGGACGACCTCTGTTGCCCCTGCCTCTTGCAGTTGTTCCAGATAGGTCTCATCGGCAGTCCGCACCAGCACAGGTATTTCAGCATTAACCTGCCGCACCTGATGGAGTATCTTCAATGTTGATTTTATCCCCGTTAAACTGATAACCAACACGGCAGCCTGAGACAGTCCGGCCGCTTCCAGGATATGGATATTGGCTGCATCACCATAACTTACAGGCTCTTTCGCCTTAAGGGCGTTTTGCACCAGAACAGGATTCAGATCCAAAGCCACATAGCTGATGCCCTCAAATTCCAGCAACTGGGCGACATTTTGTCCAACCCGCCCATAACCGCAAATGATGACGTGTTGAGAAAGCCCATGGGCAGTGTTGGCAACGCCTGTTTCAATCTCTTTTCGACTCTTCTCCATTGTGCTTACGGGGAGTAATTTGGATGCGATTGAGCCGTTAGCACGTATGAGCAGTGGTGCCAGCCCCATGCTAATCAGTAATGCGGCCAGCACTACCTGGCTGCTTTCTGCCGGCCATGTTCCCGCAGCGAGCACGGGGGCGAGAATGGCAAAACCAAATTCACCACCGTGTGCCAGCACCAAGCCAGTGCGCAGTGAAACGGCATTATCCCATCCAGCCAATCTGCATAGTCCACCAATCAAAACCAGCTTAAAGACCAGTAGGAGTACAAGCAGCAGGAGAACCTGTGTCCATAGCTCAGGTAATAACTGAATATTTAGCAGCATACCGATGGTGATGAAAAACAGACCGAGCAGTAGGTCTCGGAATGGCCTGATTTCAGCTTCAATTTGATGGCGAAATTCGGTTTCGCCCAGCATCATGCCGGCAACGAAGGCCCCTAAAGCGAGGGAAAGCCCCATATGGTGAGTGAGCCATGCTGCGCTCATAGCAACGAGTAGGGCGGTGAGCATAAATAGCTCAGCTGACCTGAATCCGGCAATAGCATGAAATAGAGGGCGTAGTACCCAGCGTCCAAGCACCAGGATGATGATCAGTGCAATGGCTCCCTCTCCTAATGCAAGTGCGACCGATAAAACAGGCATTTCATCCACTGTGTCTAAGGGCGTGGCGGCAAGGATCAGAAAGGGGATAACCATCACATCTTGAAACAGCAGAATGCCTACAGCGTTTCTTCCATGATGGGAGTGCAGTTCAACCTGGTCTGTTAGTTGCCGAACTACTAAGGCGGTTGATGACATGGCCACTACACCGCCCAGAACCAAAGCGCTTTCTATTTGAAAGCCAAGATAGAAGGCTATCCCTGCAGTAATCATGGTAGTCAACAGTACCTGAGCAGCACCCAGTCCCAGTACGGTGCTTTTCATGCGGATCAGTTGTGATAGGGAGAATTCCAGGCCAATGGTAAACAACAGAAAAACAACGCCAAACTCAGCGAAGGCGCGAGCATTTTCTGTATCCGCTATCCAGGCTAGCCCGTATGGCCCCATCAGCACTCCCACTGATAGATAGCCAAGGATAGGAGGGAGCCGCAAGAAGAGGCATGCCACCACTACGGCTACTGCGGCTGTAAACAGAATCAGAATGTCATTCAGATAGCTGTATTCCATGGTTAGGAGCCTAGCACAGGTAGTGGAGCTGATGATTTACATTTTTAAGCGGTCAAAGAGGGCGTGTATCTTATTAAGACTAATCCATTAAGACGGCTCTGGCATATTGGCTACAGTATGCCAGGAAGGTCGCCAAAACCCCAAATGAGTGTGCCAACGATGAGCATGTAGAAGCCAGATTTCTCATTTATCCAGGTGGCTTCTTCATTGAAACGGGCATCAAGCAGAGATTGCTGTTTATTCTCTATCGCCCAGTCTCGTTGGAATTCACTCTCGCCAATGGCGTGGCGTTGCTTAAGACGTTCCATGTGGTAAATGATCTGGCTGGAGGTGAGCCAGATGCCGATAACGACAACCAGTGATCCGCATCGGCTGAACCATGTCCAGTCTCCTGTTTTGGCGCTGATCAAAGCACCGGTAGCTAGAGTAAGGGTGGCAGAAAGATAAGCATTGAGGGTGGTGCTTCTACCTCGTGTTCTGCTCTGCTTTCTACTACGATCCTCCTTGCAATTGTATGCTGCGTACACAGAAACCGCCCCCCTTGTGAATGATGGAGAACCGGCCAAAGAAGTTGAGCCTTATCCTTTGTTATAGCGCAAGATGAGAAAAAAGCATCAATTAAAAGCGTTAATTTACTGAAGTAAATGCATTTTTTATAAGTTTGCGTTACTGAAATTAAGGGTGTTTCTTGTGTAAGAGCTTTATTAAAACCTAAAAAGTGAGGGTGATTTTTGCGCCCCCCAGCTTACTTTTGCTGATCTCAAGTGTGCCCTGGTGGAGGTGAATGATCTCATGAGCAGCACTGAGTCCAATTCCTTGTCCGGGCTGTTGTTCGTCGGCACGTTGGCCACGTTTTAGCAGGGTATTGATTTGGTCTGCGGGGATGCCAGGGCCATCATCTTCAATCTGGATGATCAGTTTTTCAGTGGTTTGTGCCGCACTGATATTTATCTGGGTGTTACCGTATTTGTAGGCGTTATCCAGTAGGTTGCCCAGAACCTCCATCAGATCACCTTCAGTACCAAAAAAATGTGCCTGTTCTTCAATGGCAATAGTGTGCGTGATGTTTTTATTTTGATAAATTTTGTCAAGCGAGCGAACTATTTTTGGAATGATAGGTGCTATGGGTATGGCTTTGGCTAGTGTGATTTTCCCAGCAGCAGTGGCCCTTTGTAGTTGATGCTGCACGATCTCATTCATGCGTGGAATCTGCTCTTCTACAGCTGCTTGAAGTTGCATTTTGTCGTGGGTTTCAGCAGCACCTTGTAGCACTGCCAATGGGGTTTTAAGGCTATGTGCCAAATCCCCCAAACTGTTTCGGTAACGCTCTTGGCTTGCTTGGCTATGGTGGATAAGTGAGTTGATATTTCCAGTCAGTCGCTGCAATTCGCTGGGATAACCACCTGAGAGCTTTTCTGCTTTGCCTGTTTCAATGAGGCGAAGTTCTTGGGCAACAGTGCGCAGTGGCTTAAGCCCCCAGCGCAATACGGCACCTTGGGCCAGCAGGAGCAGTAGTGCCAGTCCGCCCAGCCATGTCCATAATGTGACACGAAAGCTTTTGATCTGGCTTAACAGTGGAGTGATGTCACCCCCCACAGCTAATGTGTATATATGTTCAGTATTATTTTTATCTTCCCAGGTTATGCTGAAGTTAACGGTGTAGAGTTTTATCGCATTGGTTGGCTTTTGATAGTGCCATTTACCAGGAGGAGGGCTGTGGATGATGTTTAGGGATTGGCCCACCAGTGAGGCTGATTGCCATTGGTAGCCGCCGGCTTCGCCTTCTACCTGGGCGTAGAGACCTGAGTCAGGGTTGGAGAACCGTGGGTCGGGTAGTGTAAGTGGCAATCGCATGCGACCCTGCTCATCTTCGTCTGCTGCTGCCAATAGGGCGTAGATTTGTCCTTGCAGCTGCTTCTGCATGGCATTCTCAGCACTCTCGCTATAAGCTTTATCCAATGCCCAGCCGGTGAGTCCAAGAAAGGCTGTCAATATCAATGACGCTGCAAGAACCAGGCGAATATGAAGAGAGAGTGGCTTCATTTAAATCTATTTAAAATCCCTGTTTTAGCTCTATTCACTGGCTTGTGTCTGCTTTAAGGTAAAGCGGTAGCCTCTTCCTCGCAGGGTTTCGATAGGTTTGAGTGCGCCTTCCGGATCAAGCTTACGGCGCAGACGGCCTACAAAAACCTCCAGTACATTACTGTCCCGGTCAAAATCCTGATCATAGATATGTTCAGTCAGCTCGGTTTTGGAGACGACCTTGCCCGTGTGTAACATCAGATACTCTAGTACCCGGTATTCATAGCTGGTCAGCTCAATAGACGTGCCGTTGTTTTGCACCGCCTGGGTGCGGGTATCCAGACTGATGGGTGCGCATTGGATAACCGGGCTGGTCCAACCGGCAGCACGGCGCAGCAAGGCATTGAGTCGGGCCAGTAGCTCTTCTTGATGGAAGGGCTTGACCAGGTAGTCATCAGCTCCGGCTTCCAGGCCTTCTACCTTGTCCTGCCAATTGCCACGGGCGGTGAGAATCAGAATTGGAAATCGTTTATCTGCAGCACGCAGGCGACGAATAAGGTCAATGCCGGAGAGCTTGGGTAGGCCAAGATCGATAATGGCCAGATCCAGTGGGTACTCTAGGCCATGAAACAGGCCTGCTTCCCCATCTTCTGCAACATCTACAGAGTATCCTTTTGCTACTAGCTGCTCCTTTAGCTGCTGCCTGAGAGTGGGTTCATCTTCAACAACCAGCAATCGCATTAGTGCCGCCCTTTGCGGGATGCTCGTTTTCCCTTGCGAGATGCCTGTTTTCCTTTTCGATTGGCTTTCACTCGAAAACGCTGCACGCTACCATCTTTGTTTAACACCCTGATTTGGTGAATGCGCTTTCCATTGTTATCCGTTGTTTTGGCTGAAAGGATACGCCCGCCGGTCTGCTCCCTTATTTCAGAGACTGCGTCATCCAGGCTAAAGCCATTTTTAGTCTCATGATCTTCTGCTGTGGCCACCCCGGAAAGAGAGCTGCACAGCAGGAAGATCATGAGGATGTATGGCTTCAGATTCACAGTCTGTTTCCTTATTGCATGGTTAGATACCGTCGTGGAGCGGTCTTACTTTGACCTGAACTCTAATACGATCTCCAGGATGGTTCTGGGTGCGAGTCCAGAATTTATTGCCTTTGTAACGGTATTTTACACGATAGCCAACAATTTCTTGCCTGGATTCATAACGGTTGGTGGTTTCACAGCGCTGCTTCCGTCCTTTATGCTTGTGGTTTGATTGATCATAATAATCACCAGATCTGTAGTTTGCGTTCTGGCTAAGATCATGGCCAATAGAAAGCCCAAGCAGTGAACCTGCAACAGTCATGGCTTTTTTACCGCTGCCATGGCCAAACTGGTTGCCGACTACGCCGCCGATAATTCCTCCGGCGATAGCACCGGTGTAGGATTTATCCTGTTTGTAATCGTAGTATTTACTCTGATGGCGGTTGCGGCGGCGAGGTTTGCTCCAGCATTGCTCTTCAGGAATGGAAATAGAGACTGTCTCGTAGATGGGCTCTACATCAAGCACCTTAGCGGTATCGGTGTAACTGTTTCTTGAGTCTGCAGAGACCTGGCTGGCTGCAAACATGGCGATTAATGCGATGGTTGCTGTAATGCGGCGGTTTTTCATGGTTTCTCTCCCATTTTGTCTGATTAGGTAGAAGGCTTTTTTCTGCCTTCACTTTCAGATTAGTGGGGAGATGCTGAATGCTAGCTGAATGGATTTAACTTTTTTCAGATTTGTTGAAACGGTAATCCATTGTGGTTTTATGGTTATGCTTAACCACAGCCAAAATAGGCTTCAATTCGATCAAAGGCTAAGTTAATTTGCTCCTCTGATACACAGAAGGCCATTCTGACATGATGCTCGCCAGAAGGGCCAAAAGCACTACCCGGTGTTACCGTAACCTTGGCCTCATTAAGCAGCTTGATGGCGAATTCATAAGAGTTCTTATGAGGGACTTTTATTTTGGGGAAAACATAATAAGCACCTTCTGGCTTGATATATTCAAACACCTGTGGAACCTGATTCAATCGGTCTACTATCAGGTCTCGTCTTGCCCCCAGTGTATTCTCGAATTCAGCCAAATGTTCAGACTCCTCCTGCAAGGCAGTGATACCTGCAATTTGTGAAATGCGTGGTGTACAAATCAGAGTGGCATCATGCACCTTGAGTGCCTCTTTTTTTAGCTGTGGTGGGAGAATCATATAGCCTAACCGCCAGCCGCTCATGGCGAAGCATTTAGAGAAGGTGAAGAAATAGATGGTGTTATCTTGCAGCTCTTTTTGTGAGGCCAAATTGAAATACTTTGCCTTGTTTTCATAGGTAAAGTAGCAGTAGGGGTCGTCAATTAGCAGCAACAGATTATGTTTTCTGGCGGTTGCCCCGACTTGCAGCAGCTCCTCTTTTGAGAAGATCTTGCCTGTAGGATTGGAAGGGGTTACCAGTACAATCGCCTTTGTGCGTTCGGTTATCAGGCCAGCCAGTCCCTCAATGTCGAGGCCCCACTCCTTCTCCTCCTGCAAACGCCAATAGACGGGTTTGCCTCCGCAAAGCTTGATCTGCTGAAAATGCGAAGCAAATCCAGGGTCGGTAACAATAATCTCATCACCTGGGTTGATGCAGAGATGGAATATGGTATTAAGCCCCTGCATGTTTCCGGCAGTGATTATGATACGTTCATCAGGGTCTATTGCGATGCCGGTTTCATGCTCATGTTTAATGGCAACTAATTCGCGCAACGCCTTTAGTCCATCAGGCAGGGCATACTTTCCGATGTCGGGATCATTGGCTAGCCTCTCTGTAACACCCTTACGAATATACTCAGGTGTTCTGAAAGAGGGCAGCCCCCAGGCGAGTGATGCCGCTCCATCAACCTTGGCACTCAGCATGGCCATCTCCTTTATGGCAGAGATGCTTATGTGTGAGACGTTATCTGAAACCCATGGGTTGATGGATGCTGGAGGTCGTGGGTTATTACGCATGGTGGTGCCTGTGTTGCATTATGAAGATAGGATTAATGCTGATGGGCATTCTATAAACAATAGTGCAAATTCAGCCAAGCAGTGTAAGTGTTTTGGGTACGTTGCAGAATGTCTTTTAGGGTGATATCCAGTAAGCCTGCTGGAGGTGATTCAATTTGGTTTTATCTGCTTTCAACTGGCTAACTTATACAGGGTGTCAATATCCAGTAACTCAAGTTTTCTTGAGTGCCTGCGAATAACACCTTTATTAACCAGCTTGGAAAGCTCTCGGCTCAGGGTCTCTGGGCAAATACCTAAATAACGGGCAATATCATCTTTGTTCATGGGTAGAAACATCACGGCATCCTGATTCTCGGTGTATCTCTTCATGCGTTCATAATAGATGGTGAGAAATTTGCACAACCGTGATTCAGCAGACATGTTGTGCATCATGATAAGAGCATGATCGTGAGAACCAATTCTTTGGCCCATAAGCATAAAGAGTTGATGTTGGATGCCTTCAACTGAAGTGCAAAGTGCTGTTAGCTTGTGAAAAGGGATTTCACATATCAGCGTATTTTCAATGGCAACGGCATCGCACAGGTATCCCTGATCGCCGATTCCATCAAACCCAAAGATATCCCCTGGAAAATAAAAGCCTGTAACCACGGGACGTCCATCATAGGTGGTTGCTTCTGTCTTAATGCTGCCCTGTTGAACCAGATAGACTGATTTGAATTTATCGGCAATGTGGTAAATCTTTTCGTTACGTTGATAGTGACGCTTTGCATGAATAATCATTGATAACTGCTGACGCTGTGTGTTGGTGAGTCCCTCAGCCAACAAACAACCACGACAGTTATGTGCAGAATCAATAATAGTAAGTGGCATATTCCAAATACCTAGGATAGAGAAGAAGGTTGTGGCTAACTTGTGACAAAAACATGCGTTTTGTCAGTTTATGGTTAAAACACAAGTCTGGATCGCGCATGATATTTTTTCAAGACCCAATAGCTCAAAATTTATGCAATTAATCAGGCAATGTGGAAGGTTTTCAAGGCGCTAAATTACCTTGAATAATTGAGTTCACTTTGTCTTGATATGCCCCAACAGCTGGTTTCTCAAAGTCTTGGGAATCCCTTTTATGCTGAGGGTATCGTTATCAGCATCGTAATTGATGCGGTTGTTAAGCTGATAGGAGGAGAAGCTGATAGCTAAATCTTTTTCACGTCCAGAAAACTTTACATAGCGGCGCAAACTGCGGCGGTCAATCAGTACATCTTCATCACGTTGGGGATTGCGACCAGTTACCTCCCGGACAAACATGGCAGCATCAATGTCATCGAGTGATTTGGAGAGACCAGAGATATTGACGGGTTCATCTCTTCCTTCCCGCTCAGTGCAGTAATCAACCACTTGGGCGCGATAATCATTTACCTTCTCATCCGGCAACTGCTGGGCATAAGACTCTATGCCTTCAAGAAAAGCCAGCGTATCTTCCTCTTTGTCGATACCGTCACTGAATCCAATAGTCTTCTCAAAAATCTCAGCGAACAGGAGATTCCCTCTGGGAGGAAGCAGTGAGATAGGGACATAATTTCTCCGTACCTTCCATTCAGCAAGATCAACCTTAATACCGAACAATGAAGGACCGGTATCGATAAAGAAGCAGGGAGCTACTTCCAGATTATCGTTGATGGCCAGTGATTCACTCTGGTTAACTACAAACAGATGGAAGAGATGATGCTCATCACCTGACTGCTCAATAAAAAAGAGAAAATGCGCATCAAGCTCAATTGGGCTCTCATTCAGCCCATCTTTAAACTGCTCCATTACCGTCATGGTTAACTTAGTAAAAGAACGGTTACCCCCTAAAAATTCCTCCAGCTCCTGTGCCAATAGGGAAGCGGATTCACCTTCAGAGGAGAAGCTGCCATGCTTACGGCTGAGGCGCGCCAGAAAACTGCTCTTTAACTGATTTAGTAGAGCATCCTGTTGTTCATCTACGGCCAGCTCATCTTGCCGCAGTGATAGTTTGGCCGGGTGATCAGCATCATGTTGGAGATGATGAGCAATAACATGCGTAATTGGCATTGGGTGTCCAGTGTCCAGAAAACAGATCAAAATTGGGGTGAAGCCTATAGGGATGTCGCTGATAGGGCAATGCAAAGGTAGTGTGTTTAGGGTAATACAGGATCTAGATAATACTTGACAAAAACACTAGGTAATAATAACCTAGCGTCGTACTCGGTTATTATTAATGCAAGGAGTGTTTACTATGGCTATTCAAACCATTCTCTATTTAGTTCCCACCATACAGGTTGGTATTGTGGTTGCGGCTATCGCTTTTGTTGGTTATCAGCTGATTTCCTGTGCTGTTAGTCGCCTACTTGGCAAAAAATGCGCATAAAGGGTTAAAGAATCTGCGCTGGAGGTAATGCCTATTTCCCCTTGGTAACCCTCAAAAATCATCTTTTGGTATTTAATTGCGAAGCAAAACAGTGTTTTTGCTTCGCTATTTTTTTGTCCTTGTGAAAATGCTGTTAGCTCACGTACTGACAGATTTTTGTTGAATATGAGGTAACTTCTGGTTAGTGTTCATTTTAGTTGTTAAGTAAGCACTATTTGAGTCAGAGGTTTGAAGAAAAGATATGATTAACTGGAAAGCAATCGTGTTCGGCTGGGTAGCTACTGTGCTTGCCGGTTTGATGAATAATCTGATATTCGTTCTGTTTGCATCCTACATTGCCAATTCAAAAAGCGATCCGTTCATGGCCGAATATGGCAATATGCTGGCGTATGCTATAGGGCTGGTGGGACTCTTTCTTGCCATGGCCATTGGGGGGTTTATAACCGCTTTTTGTGCCCGTGAGAGAGTTATTGCCCATGGCGCAATAGTGGGCTTATTGGCTAGTGGTACCTCACTGGCGCTGTCTGCCCATACGGGGATACTGACCCCCATGAGCTTCCTGTTTCTGGCTCTTGGTACTGTCTTTACAGTTATTGGTTGTCTGATTTGGACCAAATGTCCAACCTATACGCCAAAGACCGAGCAGATGGTTTGAGTGGTTCGTGCACAGGTCCTAGGCTGGTCTCCTGATCAGTTATTCCTTAACCAAGCTTTCCCTATATAAGTACTTCAGCGTATAAGCTAAACAAAAATGGCCGCCCTAATTTGGTAGGGCGGCCATTTTTGTTTAGTGCGATCACTCTATAATATTGGTTTGGCCTCTTGTTTCAAGGCTCAATCAATATATCAGCTGCTAAAGCTCTGCTGGATCTTGTTATAAATGGAAGAGATCATCAGGTAGCTGGCATATGCTGTAGCTGTAGCAACAATGCCAACCTGAATAGCAGGGATAATCATCATGATAGATTCGATTTGCATAGCGGTAGCTCCAGTAAGTTAATAACAAAGTATGATGCTAGGTTATTCTTATAATGCATATATGTCAATCAATGATTCAAATTAAATCCATAAATAAATATATATACATTGTAAGGAAGAGAATGCCTGAATGGCGGGCTTTTAAAAGGTGAGGTTGCTCAATGCAGTTGAATGGAGAGTTTTTCTCAGGTGCCATACTGTGGTGGGCTGGTGCTGTATATCTGCTGGTCATGCTTCAAGCCTTTCGTATGGCTCCATGGCGACGTTTACTCGATAATGAGCAGGCCCATGTGTTCTTTGGTGCCTGTGTCTGTTTAATCCTGTTGTGGAGTATGCAGATACCGGTTCAATCGGGTTTATCTTTCCACCTTCTGGGCGTAACTACCTTTACCTTGATGTTTGGTTGGTCTTTGGGGGTAATAGGCTCCAGTCTGGCATTGGTAGGGACGACTCTGAGCCAGGGGGGTGAGTGGGAGCTGTTTGCACTCAACATGTTCATCGTTGGTGTGATTCCTGTGACGCTTACTCAGGTTATTCTTGTGCTGGTCCGCTCTCTATTGCCCAAGAACTTTTTTATCTATGTGCTTGGTAATGCCTTCATTACGGGTGGTCTGGTAGCGCAAATCAGTAACTATACTGCTGTTTTATTACTGGCAACCAATAGCGCCGTTAGCTTGGAGGATTTGAATCAAACAGTACTGCCATTTTTCCCAATGATGATTTTGCCAGAGGCGATGCTCAATGGCTGGATTACAACTGTAGTCGTGGCCTTCCAACCGGCTTGGGTAAGCTCTTTCAGTGATGACCTGTATCTGAAGGGGAAATAGGATCAAAGTTCTTTCCAAGGCCGTGTTGAAAACAAAATGTAAAGACTGATTCAGTAGTCCTTGGCTTGCGTGAGAGCAGCTTGCAGGTTCAGGTGAAGCATGAAACCCACAGGGTATGTTTTTTATTAACGGTGCAGTAACCTAGGCCCAGCAGAAATATTCAGCCCAATTGATCAATCAACAATGAGATACGAGCAATGACAACATCCGTTCAAGCTCTTTTCCAGCCCTTCCGATTTGGCCCCCTTAACCTAAGCAACAGACTGGTCATGGCACCAATGACTCGCTCCTTTTCACCTAATGGTGTCCCCGGCCCGAATGTTGCCGACTACTACCGCAGGCGCACCGAGGGGGGCGTTGGTCTGATTATCACTGAGGGCGTAGTCATTAATCACAAAGCCTCATCCGGCTATCCTGATTGTCCCACGCTGCATGGTGAAGAGGCATTGGCGGGATGGAAACAGCTGGTGGATGGAGTGCATGAGGCTGGTGGTTCTATCATGCCTCAGATCTGGCATGTGGGCATGGCTAGGCAACCGGGTATGGGGCCTGACCCAAAAGTGCCAGGGTACGGTCCATCAGCGCTGACTATGGGCAATGAGATACCTGCTTTGGAGATGTCACAGGCGGATATCGATGAGGTTATAGCCGCCTATGCTGATGCCGCCAAAAATGCCAAAGAGGTTGGCTTTGATGGCGTGGAGATCCATGGTGCTCACGGCTATCTTATCGATCAGTTCTTCTGGAAGGAGACCAACCAACGCACCGATTGCTACGGTGGCTCATTTGAAAACCGTCTCCGCTTCGGTATTGAGGTCATTGAGGCGGTCAGAGCAGCGGTAGGCCCGAACTTCCCTGTGATGTTTCGTTTCTCTCAGTGGAAACCCACTGACTTCGAGGCAAAGTTGGCACAAACACCGCAGGATCTAGAGCAACTTCTAACGCCTCTGTCAGAAGCTGGGGTGGATATCTTTCACGCCAGCTCACGGCGTTTTTGGATTCCAGAGTTTGATGGTTCTGATCTTAATGTGGCTGGCTGGGCCAAGAAAATCACCGGCAAGCCCACCATCACCGTAGGCTGTGTTGGGCTGGATGATGTCAACTGGAGTGGTGCCAATGCCAATGAATTAGATGAGCTTGTCCGCCGCTTGGAGCTGGGAGAGTTTGACCTGGTCGCTGTAGGTCGTGCCCTATTGGCTGAACCAGAGTGGGTGAACAAGGTCCGTGAGGGGAGATTTGATGAGATTGCACCCTATACCAGGCGGGCGCTAAAGTTTTTGCTCTAACCAATTTGTAGGTTGGGGTGAGTGGCAGCAGTTCAGGCCTGGTTTGATATGCAGAGTTAAATCCAGAATAGCTGTAGTCCAGCGAAACCGGCTCTTCGTCTTCAGTCAATGAATGAGTGAAATGCGTGCAATAGTTGTCGCTGCTGTCAGAAGGAATACCTATAAATACATCATCAATTTAGTCAGATGTTGCGCGCCTATATCACCAATTTGGCTGCCAGAAATTAAACATTGATCCCTTGTGTGTATACCCCCTATTTTGTGATTGTTGTAATGGCCGAAATAGTGGTCTATAGATGCTTAACAGAACATGGATAAATAATATCAGCGCACAAAGGGAGCGCAAGGATCATGCCTAATTAACTATTCACCAATAAATAATGGAGTCCGTGCTATCGCTTGAGGATAGCATGGCGGTTATCTCAATTCTGTCTCTCCTTCATATGGATGCTGAAATCCGCCCTAGATGCAGTCGTACCATGTTTAATGCTAGGCGGAATTGGTCATTCACATAAAAGGCTGACGCAACCTAATATGCTGTTAAGCGAAGGCAGCAAAAAAGCCAGCGAGGTGCTCCAGGGAGATCCATAAAGTCTGGGTGATAGGAATCAATGACAAACTAAAAAGGAGGTAGGAATTATCAATGCGTTGTAATTATAAAGTTAGTTCTCAAGTAACTATACGCAATGGGCACTGACCCATTGAATTAAAATTCAATTGTCATTCGTAATAAAAGGAGAACGTCATGAGTTTTTTTGAGGATTTTAGAAATGCAATGGACACCTATGATGGCGAACATATGGATGTAAAGCTTGTCGCCTATCAGTTCCTCGGAGCAGGCTCCATGCTCAACCCTGGAGAATGGTTTAGATGCCAAGTGCAAGTATTTAACACCGGCCATCTCGATTTGAAGGGGGTGACGGTAAATATTGACAAAACCTCTTATGCGAAAGTAAGTCTATCGCGAAGCAATCCCGTTTCATCGGTTAGCGTGAACTTTGGGAATATTAGTGCTCATGGTAGCGCGCAATCGGGTGTTTGGATTTACGGTTATGCCACTGCGTCGACAAGTGGCACAAAAGACGTTATCACAGCCAGAATTGGTCGTTGGGACGCGGATCTAGACCATCTGCTAAGAGACCATAGTGGCTGGGGGCCTCGGGAAGGTAAGATCAATGTCGAGATATTCCCGGGCTAGAAGAGTCAGGTTGACTGGTAACAGCTATATCGTTGCCTAACAATTGCATTCAGCCGACCCACCTCTGCGGTCGGCTGACGCTAGGCGTTAATGACCGCTGCGTGCGGGAGCAGTCACTGAGTTGTATTGGTCTATCTGACTGTTTCTACCCTTTTTGGACTCGAGTATTTCTGGCGCTGTCTGTCAGATCAGGCACTGAGCAAGTACAGGTGAGCTATAACAGCAGCTCCACCCGGGGTTTATCCTCTTTATCATCCAGCTCTGTTAAGGGCTGACAGCTTATTAATCTGTTTTTCTTTACCCCCTCTTTTTCAGCCAGATACGATTCAAGAGTTATTACTCTTTTATTCGCAAGTGCATGGAGCTGTTGTTCAGTTATTGGCTTTGGTTTGATGGGTGTCTGCAGTTTGGCTTTTTCACCTTTTGCCTTTTTCTCTGCGGCACGTGCTTGATCAAGCTTCTGTTGTGCAACTTGCAACAATGCTATCTGATCAGCCTCTACAGCTCTTCCACAAAGCTTAATGTGAACCTCTGGGCGTTCTCTTAAGATTTTTGAAATCTTTCCAAGGTACTCAGCATTTTTTGATTGGAGCTTGTTTGATCCTGGCGTAAACAGGATCGGATCCAAACGTATCTTAGCGGCTTCTTCACCGGCAATTTTGGCAATAGCCAGCATCGTTCCAAAAGGAAACAGGGCAGCTGTAAGATAGGTTGTTGCCCCCTTTTTTAGTGCCTTGCCTATCGCCTGATTAATGACATCGCTGGGATCGACCTTCAGGTCATCAACTGAGCCACTGAGAGGAAGGCTAAGTGCAATGGTGTTGTTAGTATCCCGCAACATACCAAGAGCTGTATCAAGCGGGACATCAAGCTGGGCTTTGAGACCTTTCATCTTCTCTTCACTGAGTGGCGATACTTCAAGATGGTGAAGTTTAAGTTTATTGTCTCCCTCGATATTGCCTGCCTTTGTGTCAAAGGTAATGTCGGCATTGAGTTCGCCGCTATCGAGGCTGTATCCAAGTAGTGATCCGGTATAAGAGGTTAGGGGAGGTAATCCAAAGCCTTCCAACTTTCCTTTTAGAGAGAGTGTTAATTTTGGTGCGAAAGGAGCAACGCTCCCCTTAAGCTTAAGTGAGCTCTGTTGATTAAGCGTAGCATCAAGTGCAAGTGGGCTGGACTTGGTTGGCTCTGCGCTGTTTAGTCCATCAAGGGAGAAACGGTGAATATTCAACTCTGCCTGATGGGGTGGATCAGGCAGGTCATCCTGGAATTTTAAGCGGCTACCCCCCTGCACCAGGATGTTATCAATACGAATAAGGGGTGGTTTTTCAGCTTCTCCCTTCGTGGCTTTCGGCTGAGCGGGTTGGTCGCTTCCCTTTGAAGCGGTAATCCTCTGTATGATGTCGAGCAGCTGCTGCTCACTCCATCTGCCCTCTTTATTACGACTGGTCAGGTGGGTAAGGTTTTGCGGTTCTATGCTTTGGATATGTATACCGTTTAGCGCTGAATAGTTGATACCTTTGACTTTGAGATTCTCTACTCGAAGCAATCCCGGTCCTTCATCCTCCAGTGCGCGGCCAACCGCCAACTGCTTCATCTCTATCTGCTCACTGCTAATGGCTCCATCATGTAAATCAGCAGCTATTTTCTCAATATTCAGCTGGTCAAATGCTAGCAAAAGATAGCCTTCATTTGAGGAGAGGGCCTGTAATTGATCGATATCTATTTGGCCAGTCAGCTCCATTTTTTCATCGTCGCCTCCCTGTGAAAGCATCAGATCCCCATGCCATGCCACATTGCCATAACTAAGCTCAATTGCCTCTTTTTGTGCGTGCGCATCAAGGTTGGTGCTTTCTAACGTACCCTGCAATGTAATCTGTTGTGCTGTTCCAGGTAGCGGCTTCTCCAAATGCAGTTTCCCGCGCCAGCTTAATGCTTGTTGCTTCAGCTCAGCCTGAGACCCAGGGATATTGATTTGCAGATCATTGAGCGTTAATTCGCCCTCAATATCTGTTTTCTCTCCCGCATCTTCAGCCTGATGGTTAATAGTGCCCTGCCATCCTGCATCTTGTAGTGTGAAAGTTGGTGACTGGGCTTCTGGCTGGTTTTCCAAAGCGGCTAATTGAATGGTGCCTGCTGCTGCAATGGTTTGAGGCTTACCCTGTGAGGAGAGCTGTAGTTGCACATCGCCTCCCCACTGTAGATGCCCTGCTTCAAGATGATCAGCCTCACGTTTAATATCAAACTGTTTAAGTGATATCTCTCCCTTTTGGGTGATCAGCAGTGTCTTATCAGCTTGGTAGTTGGCAGATAGAAGCGTCTCAATAGTGAGTTGCCCGTCGATGTGGCTGATATCCGGCTCAGCCAGCTTGCCCAGCAGACCAAGGCTAAACCCCTGTAGATTTATTTGGCTTTTGAGTGATGGCGTTTTACTGAAAGGGGTGGCCTGACTGATCAGCATAATGGGGGCCTCATTAATTGCCCCCTTCAGTTCAAGTTTTACTGGCTGCTCAGGGTGGTAGCTGGCCAGCCCGGTAAGTTTAAATGCATCAATATTGAAGTGTATATCTAGTTTTTCATCCAGATAATGGATCTTCGAATCGAGAATCTCAAACTTATCAACTGCAAACCCCCAGGGTAGGGCAATGTCCTGTTTTTCATTAGCAGCTGCCGTGGCCTCCGGCAAAGTTATCCCGCCTATTAGAATTCTCTCTGGGTTGGATCGGTCAATCTCTATCGTGACACCTTTGATCAGGACTTGATTAATGAGAGCCTTTTTGGACATAAAGGGTGTCCAGGTCAATCTAATCTGAAGCTCCGGAAGCTTTAATGCCGTGTCTCCCTGCTTCTGAATCTCAAGGTCATAAAGTGCAAAGGTTGCCGAGAGTAGGCTGAAATCTACATCGCCAACCTTGACCTGCTCCCCTCCGTTCTCTGTCAGCCATTTCTTAAATCCATAACTGATACCGTAGGGGAGCAGTGAAATAGTGACAATAAATGTCAGAACAACCAGAGAAAGAATTACTTTTTTTATGCGCATGATAATGACTATCTATTGAACTGGAGCATGAGAGGTGTCCATGTTTTTATACCTGATGCAGATGGGTAGAGAGCCCCCATTTTATCTGCCCAGGTGTCTATATAAATCAATGATAGACATAAATAATGAATCCATCCTATCTTTCTTAATAATGAACCTTTGCGGTGGGTTTTTATTTAATGGTGGGGGCTATTTATAGCCTATGCCCTGATCATGCTAAAAAGCATCTTTGGGGGAGTGTTTATTGGTTACCCACCATGAGCAAAAAAACCAAACACCAATTGCGGCTAGTGGCGATAACAGGGATATCCATATCTGTTCAATAGAAACGGCCTGTAGAAAGCCACTAACATCCTGAATAAACCACCCATAACTCAACACAATATATGGTAAGGCTGTAATGCTTGAAAACAGCATTGATGTGGGCTTTAGTAAAAATTGCAATATGCCTAACACAACGACAGTTATTAAAAACCCGCAAAAGGCAGTAAACAGAAAATTTAATAGTGCAGTTGGTAGCCAAAGATCTTGCGAAGATTGATCAATGAGCTGCATGCCAATATATATTGGGACTGGAGAAAGCAGACTGAGAAAAAGCACATTGCCAAAATGCAATACAACGCCAAGGAGAACGCATGTTCCTAAAGTAAGCGGTAAGCTGTTTTGAATGCGAGACTTAACGTTATTCATTTTATGTGCAGTTTGTTAATTTGGATTCAGCTCTATCTCTTTGAAAGTAGTTCGCATACCCAATTCTTTTGCCATCAATGATGGTTTTATGGGTGTTATTGCGAGTCAGGAAATTAAGGAACTTCTGAATAAGTCTGGTTAAATTTAGGCTGAGATGAAATTGCTCCAATTTGTTTCGAAGTGAGCGGGAATAGCCACTCTATTGCTGCGATCTTCGAGGCAAATTGGAGTGATTTCAGCCAGCATAAAATAATCATGACTTGTTCAGAGGCTCCTTAAATTAATTAAACAGATTGCTAATCACTTCAGGTACAAAAGGACGGCCTCGTGCATTAAGGGCAGTGCCGGTGATTTTTGCTTTCAGTACAAGCTTGTCATCGCTGCTTCGATAGATATCCTGAGAAAATTTAAAACGAATTTTAGAAGGTTGCTCTACATTGACGCCAATCCAGAATTGATCACCACTGGTAAGCGGGGTTTTGTAGTCTAGCTCGGCACGTACGACAACGAGATTGATGTTATTTTTTGCCAGCTCTGCAAAGTCAACGCCTCGGTCTAGAAGGAGTTCATGACGGGCGTGTTCAAGATAATTTTGGTAGACGCCATTGTTAACGACGCCTTGCAGATCACACTCATAGTCGCGAACTTTAAACTCTAGTTTGTATGTGTAGTCCATGAAAACTCCTGTTATTAGTATTATTGACTTTGCAGTCGGTTGCAGTGTTTTTTATATCTTGTTTTAACCTGCGGGGTCAGCACTACAGCCATCATAAATGGCACCCTGCTGTTGAGCTAATAATTCAAACTCTTTTGTTAATGAGCGTAATGCATTGAGTTCAGGTATGAGCTCTTTAGTTGCTTTGCATGTAAATAGATCGCCTTCATCTGGCAATAGAATTTCAGCGTTAAAGCCTTTGCCTGATAACTCTTCAGCTATTGCTCTTGCTGATTGTGCATTATCAGAACTGAATTGAAAGTTTATTGTATGGGGCTGGCTTAGATCTGCTCCGCTCTCTTCTAATGCAATGAGTAGCAGCTCATCACTGCATCTCTTCTTTTTAAATAGATTTTTAAATAGGTCGCCTAGCATCTCTCTTTACTCTGAATAGCTACTGGTTAACTGAAGAGCATTTATTTGCAAGAATTGGCTGCATCTCATTTTTATCTTCAATGGTGCTTAATACAATCCAATCTTCTTCACGGTGCTGAGCAATTTCATAAGGGATGTTTCGCTTTATTACTTCTTTGGTTGCACATTGAACCCCGTTATTTGTTTCAAGTTTTATTGAAAGCTCTACATCAAATGAGGGGCTCACTGCGGCATAGAATATGAGGTATATGGTTCCTGAAAGTGCAAGGGTTGTGAGTAAGAAGATAGAGATGTAGTTTGCAGTTGAATGTGGGGCTTGTTGTGCATTGTTCATGTTTTATGTCCTGCTAATGCGGTGTTGTTGATGGGGTTGGCCCAAAGAGAGTATGAACGATAGTGTAACCCACTATTGGATTTTGGTATTGGTGTAATACACTGTGTTAGCGCACCCTGTGACCTGTGGGTTTGCAGGGGTTGGTAGAGAGGCCTACGGCAGGCTTTTGTTTGGCCAAACAAAAGCCATGCCCCTCCCGACTTGCCCTGCAAACGATTATGTACCCTCTAATTAATGGCTAAACCACGCTATAAGTTGAATGCCCGGCGTATTGTTTGCTTGAGCTCTGCTGCTTCCTGAGGTGGGTATATCACTGTTATTCGTTTTCCCTGGCGAGATAGCAATAGTCCACTGGCTGCAGGGACAGCGTTGGTATTTGCGAAGTCTTGCCCTCCAGGTGCATTGACATCAACAATGATGAATTCAACCTGGCTTTCAAATTCGCCTCGTACTTGAGTGAAACTTCCCATGAGATGGTCGCTTCCTGCGTTCATAGTGTCATAGATAAGAACAATGGCGGGCTTCCCTTTTCCAATCTTTGTGATGTCAGTGCTGTAGCCTTGGGGCAGCATGGCCCAGGAAAAGGCCAGGATAACGGTAATCGAAAGCAGGATTATCAATGCTTTTTTTATCACGGGGTTTTTCTGATCTGTGCTTTGTGGTGTTGTCATTGTTCTTTATCCGGGTAGTGGAGTGTTGTGCTAATGCTAGACTGGTTTTTTCTCTATTGGTTCCCTCTACTTCGTGCCACAGACGGCGTGGGGTAACTGGTGGTTACCATCCCCCAAATACCCCTCGCTTAACCCATCTGTGGCAGCGATGCTAGTCTGCATTGATGGCAAAATGCAAGACCTGTCCCCGTGGTTCTTTTACTGTGCCATTGCCCCTACAGTCCTGCATCGAGGGGGAATTTAAGGCTTGATCCCTGTGCTGCTCAAATCAGAAGCTATAATTCATGGCATGGGGATATGGAAATCATCATGCTGATTTGTGAGTTGGAATATCAAAGGGACGAAAGAGGGTCAATGAAGTTGCTTTGTGAAGGAGTCAATTGGCTGTTGGATGAGTAATACAGCCTTACCTAAAATGGAGGAGTATGGTCATGTCGATGATAGTGACAAAGATTGTATCTAAATCTGATCCGATTGGTGTTCGTGATGCAATAGCTGAACTCGAAGGGAGTGGATATTCTATTGTTTTTGAAGATGATGCAGATGCTGTCGCAGTAGATGCAACTCGAGCAGGAGATTGTGAATATGATTTTGGCGGCTCCAGGGTAATTGTTGGCCAGATAAAGAAATCATAATTCAGTGTTACATTTTGATTGGCCGCCTGAAGGTTAAGTAAAGGCGGTCAGTCAAAGCTTGTAGGTGTTAGTGAGGAGTGCCTACGGCAGGTATTTATTTGATGGGGGTTTATTTCAGGCTTCCTGCCTTTCACCCTTCGGGCTGTGCTTCGCACATTTAAAATCGCTTCCGGCGATTTTTTCACCCCCCTTCGACGAGTCCATTTTCTTTGCTTGTCCAAAGAAAACAGACGAAAAGAAAAGACAGCCTCAACTTGCCTTACGGGTTCTCTAGGGCGAAGATCATCTCTTTTGGGTAGTGTAAAGTGGTCTAGTGCATGCGATACTTAACAAAACTGCCAAACATCTAGAAGCAATAAAAGATGGGAAAATAACGGTTTTTGTAAGTGATCTTTTTATAAAGAAACAAAGAGTGGATTTATACAAGAGTCCACTGGTTAGAGTATGTGGACTCTAAAATACCGCTCTGCACCATTAATCAAAAAAGCCAAACTAGGGAATAAAAAATATGGCAAAACCAGAATGGCTAGCTATTGGCAATGGATATGATCAAGTAACACTTTCTTCATGGAATGATTTTTCCGATTTTGTCTATCACCAAATGCTTAATTATGAATCATACATATGGCGTGGACAAAGGTGTGATAACTGGAATCTTGAATCAACATTAGATCGACATATTAGCAATAGCACCAATAGCACGACAAAAGAATGGGGTTTTAGAACAACGCATCTTGATCATTTCAAATATGCAACCAGAGGACGGCGCGGTTCGAACCCACCTGTAATCGAAAAAGATAATGAAAATGAATGGTGGGCTCTAGGACAGCACCATGGATTAGCTACTCCATTGCTAGACTGGACTACTTCACCCTTTGTTGCAGCTTATTTTGCCTTCATCAAACATAATGATGAACAAGATCAAACCCTCCATAGAGCCATATATGCGCTTCACAAGCCATCTGTTGAAACACAAATTCATACATTAATGATCGAAGAACTAAAAGCAAATAAAGTAGAAAAAGACCGTTTAGAATCAGAAGGAAAGCCAATAGGGATGTTCGACAAAGCAAGGCTTGATGGGCCGGTTAAACCTCAAATCTAATTTATACGACCACTTTCAGATGAAAATCAACGCTTAGTTAACCAAGGTGGGCTATTTACACGAGCACCTGATAATAAACCTATCGATGACTGGGTAACTGAAAATCACACTAAAGAGCATAACGGAGTACTTCTTAAAATACTTATACCTAGTGAAGAAAGAATAAAATGTTTAAAAATGCTAAATAGAATGAACATCAACCATCTAACATTATTTCCTGATCTGTATGGTGCTTCAAAGTTTTGTAATTTATTTGGTGAAATTCAAAACTATTAAATGCATTACAGGCCACAATCGCAAGAGCTGTGACTATCGTCAAGCTCGCATAATGTGCACTATGTGTAAATCACTCCCCAGCCCGGATATTATCCGGGGCGTGATCAAGCTCCAGGCCGTGCGGCCAGGAGATTATCCGCGCGGCCTTACGTGAACATAATGGCTTCATTATGCGCAGCTATAAGTGTTTACCATTTTTGCGGAAAGTTTAAGCACACTAACTCACTACTTACTAAAGGCGCTTAGAGGATGCTTTGAAAAAGTGATCGTGAAGAGTCCCATTACGGCATCTGGGGAGTATGTCGCTGAAAACAAAGTGTTGGCTCAAGCAAATCAATACTGATGCAACTTCCCCCACTTTTAAGGATAATCACCCTCCAGCTTTTAAATACAGGTAAAGAGTTATGCGCATCGGACAGGGTTATGATGCACACCGTTTTGCTGCCGATCGGCGGTTGGTGTTGGGTGGGGTTGAGATTGAACATGATTTGGGAATGGCGGCCCATTCGGATGGTGATGTTCTGATTCATGCGTTGTGTGATGCGCTGTTGGGTGCGGCGGGGCAGGGTGATATTGGCCGCCACTTTCCCGACAATAGCGCTGATTTCAAAGATATCGACAGCCGTATCCTACTGCGCCGGGTGGTGGAGTTGCTACACGGGATGGGGTTGCGGGTGCATAATGTGGATACCACCATTGTGGCGCAGGCACCTAAGCTTGCTCCGCACATTCCTACCATGCGGGAACGTCTTGCTGCTGATCTTCAGATTGGCGAATCTCATGTCAATATTAAGGCCACGACGACGGAGAAGATGGGTTTTGCCGGGCGTGGGGAGGGGATCGCCAGTTACGCAGTGGTGCTTTTAGACGAATAGACTTTAGTCTATTGATTGACAAATCGCTGGTTAGCTATACCCTACGTCATATTATGGCGTTTACGGTGAAATGAGGTAACTGTTGAATATTGGCCACCATCTGATTATTGAATGCCAGGGTCAGCATGCCCATCTTGATGAGCTGGAGCTGGAGGTGTTGCTTGTGTCTGCTGCTGAGGCGGGTGGTGCCTCTGTGCTGCAGGCCCATTTTCATCCCTTTGGTACAGGCAAGGGTATAACCGGGGTTGTGCTTTTGGCTGAGTCTCATATCACGGTGCATACCTGGCCTGAGCATGATTATGCGGCCTTCGATGTTTTTATGTGTGGTGATTGCAAACCTAAGCTGGCTGCTGAAGTCATTACCCTAGCTTGTCCGGATGCCGTGACTTCGGTGCAAAGCATTGAACGCGGCCTGCCTATCAATGCAGGGAATGTCTCTGCGAACCCCTCAAATTCTTACCTTCACTCTGGCTCTTCTGGTGCTGGGTGAGGTAGTGGTACAAAACTCATGATGATCTACGGGAGAGCTATGAGAATTATCTCGATGATGTGCGTCCTCTTGCTTGTCCAATTGGGACTAAGTGGATGTACTTCGGATGAAGAGCTGTGGCAAAAGTCACTTCAGGCAGGGTCGTCAGAAGCTACGACTGAGGTCAAACGGCTTGTTACCAAAATCAATCAGCAATCCATTCGAAATACTAAATTGCTGGGCTCTTATGCGGATGTTGTAAAGCAGCAGTCTCCAGAGTTGCGAGAGATTGTTGATACATTGGCAACAGATGCAACAGTGAATGGCCCCATTGTTAAAGGTTTGCAAGCGCGGTTGGCGAGCGCCACTAAAGCTGTTCCCCAAGCGGTTAAGGGTGGTGAAAAAGCGGTGGTTGAGTTGCAACAGGAGTTGAATGCGATTCAGGTGGCGGCTGACCCTGCACTGTTTGGCATGATGCTAACCGATCCCATCAATGTGTTGGCTGATATGTCGAATGGCAAGTTGGCGCGTGTTGAGGCGATGAGTAAGGAAGCCACGCTTCAGGCCAACCAAGCCGGTGATTATGGGCCGGGCAGCCAGTTGGTGGGCAACCCCAATTATGGTGGTTGGAAGCAAGATAGCCAGGGACGCTCCTTTTGGGAGTGGTATGGCATGTACGCTATGTTCAGTAATCTGTTTCGCCCACCTATCTATTATGGTGGCTGGGCAGGCAACCGGGGTTACAGCTACTACAGTGACTACGGGCGTAACTATTACACCTCGCCATCACAGCGTAAGGGTCAGCAGGCTCAAGCGGCTAAAACAAAGCAGAAGTTTCAAAAAAGCGGCAAGTCTTTCAAGAGCCCTTATGCCAAAACCAGGGCAGGGGGATCGACTACAGCCAAGCGAAGCTCAGTTAAATCTGCAAACAAATTTTCGAGTAAGGGTAAGCGGAGTAGCTTTAAAAGGCCGAGTAAGTTTGCCAGAGGCAGTTCATCTGCTCGTAATTCATATTCACGCACCAGCCGCAGTTTTAGTGGCGGAAAATAATTTAGTACCGGAGAAGCAAAATGAATAATGATTTTTCACTATGGGCGGTCGGTATCATCTTTATTGATCTGCTCATCGCTGTTGGTGCTATCTGTGCGTTGCGTTATCTTCAAGGCCTGTTGGCAGGTGTGGATACGACGACTGAACTGGCAACGCGGGATAACTATGCTTTTGGCATTTCGGTAGCAGGCGGAACCCTGGCTTTGGCTCTGGTTTTGGCGGGTGCGGTGAGTGGGGAGGCATCTGAAGGCATACTGAGTGAAGCCTGGAATGTGCTTGTTTATGCCATTGTGGGCATTGTGTTATTGAAGGTGGGTACGATCATTAATGATCAAGTCATCTTCCATCACTTCTCACTCAAACAGCAGGTGCATGAAAATAATATTGCCGCCGGTATCGTGCAGGCCGCTAATCTGATTGCACTGGGTTTGATCATTAATACCGCAGCCCATTGGGTTGAGTCTGACTCATGGCTGGGCATCTTTGCAGTGATTCTGGTCTTCTTTGTGGCACAGATAGTTTTATTGGCCGTTACCCGTCTGCGCGGACGAATCTATGAGAAACGCCACAATGGTGAAGTGCTCCAGCAAGCGCTAGAAAATGGTAACAGTGCTCTGGCTATTCGCTATATGGGGCATCTCATGAGTGCTGCATTTGGTGTTAAGGCAGCCTCTGGCCTGATTGCTTTTCACACACTTGCCTTGGTGGGATTGGTCTTCAACTGGTTGTTTGTGGCTTTGGTTATCACGGCTCTTATTAGTGGCCTTGCTGCACTTGCCCGTCGTGCGGTATTGCACAATATCAATGTAATTGAAGAGGTGGATGAGCAGCAGAATATTGGTGTGGCCTGTATTGAGGCTACGCTCTTTATCGCTGTTGGGTTGATTGTGAGTTCGCTACTTGGGTAGTACGCCCTAGTTGACTATGGAAGCCACTGTTCCGTCATCCAGGCGGTTATTAGGTCATGATGTACTGCTGGTCGGCAGTATGCTGATCTTGGCCGGATGCGGACTGATCTATGAGTATCTATTGGCGCACTATGCAGGGCGTATTCTTGGTGCGGTAGAGAGCACCATCTACGCCATGATCGGCATCATGATCGTGGCGATGGGTATTGGTGCCTTTCTGGCTCGTTGGGTCAAATGTCCCTTTACCGGCTTTGCCTGGCTTGAAGTAGGCATCGGCCTATTGGGTGGCTGCTCCATTCTAATAATGGCAGGGATGCTTGCCCTTACATACACTCTGCCAGTGTGGCTGCAGCAGATCTATGGGTTGCACCCCTCTATCACTACAGATGGCGGTGTTATTGCTGCGCTGCAAAATATCGCGTTCTATACCCCCTTTGTTGCAGGATTCATATTGGGTGCGATGATTGGGATGGAGATCCCACTGATTGCACGAATACGTGAGCAGGTTCATGGCAAACACTTGGCTCACAATATCGGCACTATCTATGGTGCTGACTATATTGGTGCTGGGATTGGCGCAGCGATCTGGGTGGGTGTCTGTCTCAATATTCCGATTATGACGGCGGCAATAGGGACAGCAGCCGTTAACTTGGTCGTTGGCCTCATCTTTCTCTGGCGTTATCAATCAGATATTATTCGGCCTATTCGGCTCTGGATTGTACATGCAGGGCTGGCTATTGTTTTGGTTGTGTTGGCTTTGAATGGTAGTGGTTGGGTTCTGCAAATGAACTACACCCTGTTTAAGGACACACCGATCTATAGCAAGGTGACACCCTATCAGCACCTCACAGTGACCCGTCGTCATGTGGGGCAGGGGTTGCCTAGTCTGTTGAGTCTCTACATCAATGGGCGGCTACAGTTTTCCAGTAGTGATGAGAATATCTACCATAGCTATTTGACCTATCCTGCGCTGCTCTCTTCTGCCCGGCATGACAATGTGCTGGTGATAGGCGGTGGTGATGGTATGGCGGTGCGGGATATTCTGCGTTGGAATCCCAAGCGTGTAACACTGATTGATTTGGATGAAGCTATGGTCTCTCTCTTCAAAGGAGAAGATCCTGATGCACCGGCTGATGTTGAGCAGGCGTTATTAAGCATGAACCAGAATGCTTTTAATGACCCCAGGGTGTCGATCATTATTGGTGATGCCTTCATTGAGGTGGAGAAGCTGGTCTCGGAAGGGCGGCATTTTGATAGCATTATTGTTGATCTTCCTGATCCCAGTCATCCTGATCTGAATAAGCTCTATTCCGATTTCTTTTATGCCCGGCTTAAAGAGCTGCTTTCGGGGGATGGGGCGTTAGCCGTGCAGTCGACATCACCCTATCACGCAAAGAAAGCCTTTGTCTCTATTGGAAAAACAATGCGGGCTGCGGGCTATTTAACCGAGCAATATCATACCAACGTGCCGACCTTTGGGGAGTGGGGCTGGACGATTGGTACAGTCCGGGGGATGATGCCATCACAACGGATGGCTCAGATTAGTGAGCTGCCGGTAACAAATTCTTGGCTCTCAAAGGCGGCATTAGAGGCTGCATTTATTTTTGCACCCTCCTACTTTGAAGGCACTGAAAACATTGAGATTAATCGTCTGGGGAGCCATCAGGTTTATCAGTATCACCACGAGGCCTGGGCAAAACAGAACGGTGTTTTTTTCGCAAACATGCAAAATTAGATTTGACGCATGCCATAATATGACATATCTTTTAAGTCAGCTGCCATATTATGGCAGTCAATACTACACAGGAGCATTGTATGACCATTACGCTTGAAGAGCTGGCGTTTCGTTTAAACGACCATGTTACAGATGAAGGCACCTCTTTTGATGCCTTGCTGATGGACAATGGTGTGCTGGAAGTTGTCTGCTCAAATAATGATGAGTTTCCACTTCATCTGGCACAGACGGATACGCAACTATTGGCTGTTACTCCGCTGTTTAATATCAGTGAGGTGACACCCAATGAAGTTGATAACCTCAACAAAGTGCTATTGCAACTTGCTCCAGCTGTGCCGCTAAGTGCTTTTGGTTTGCAGGATGATACCTACATCCTGTTTGGTGCTATGGCATTGGGTACCAGCTTTGAGACTATTGTTCATGAATTGGAAGTTCAGGCAGAAAACACCATTGATGTTTTAGAAGCCATCCAATCCTTACTCGCATAATCTGAGGTTTAATATGAGTATTCTAAAAGATATTTTTACTGCTATACGTGGTGGTGCCAGTGAAGCTGGTGAGGCAATTGTTGATGCCAATGCCATACGTATTCTTGAGCAGGAAGTCCGTGATGCAGAGACTGCCATCGCAAAAGCAAAACAGAGCCTAACCCGTTTAAAAAGCTCTGAAATCAAATTGAAACGTGAAATCAATAGTCTGAACACTGACTATGATGACTATGAAGCCAAAGCAATTGAAGCCCTAAATGTGGGTGAAGAGGCACTGGCCGAAGAGGTTGCCGGGCGTTTGGAAGAGATCGCCACTGAGCGTGATGAAAAGAGCAGTGAGCACAGTGCGCTTGAGAGTGAAGTGAATGGCATCAACAAACTGATCCGTTCACGTGAAAAGATTATCCAGAAAAACAAGCGCGAGCTGGAGAAGGTAAAGACCATAAAGGAAGTTCAAAAGGCAACGACAAGTATCTCTGATAATGTTGCCGCTACCAGTTCCAGTCAGCATCGTGTTTCAAAGGCATTGGATCGTGTCAAAGCCAAACAGCAGAACTGGCGAGACAATATGGAAGCCGGTGAGTGGATGGAGACACAAGAGCAGGGTGATGATCTGGATGCCCGTCTAAAACAGAGTGGCGTTGGTGGCTCTGTCGGTTCCAAGAAAAGTTCTATTCTTGAGCAACTCAAAGCAAAACAGAAAACAGGTTAGTTAAACCCCTATAAGGCGCCGAAAGGCGCCTTTGCATTTTTAGGTGAGTTGAATGTTTAAAAAAATCTTCGGTGGCGATAAAAGTGGGCCTCGGGCATTAACTGAACCCAGTCAGTTGCAAGTGGGCGATATTATTGCCTTTAAACAGCGCCGTTCGCTGCCAGATGAGTTACAAGGTCAGCAGCTGGAAGTCACCAAGGTAGGTGGTTACCAGTACTCTGAAACAGAGATTACCAAAGAACTCACGCTACGCAGTGAAGACAACAAAACCTACTATCTTTCAGTTGATGATAATGATGGTGACCCGCTGCTCTGCTTCTCGATTAAGCTGCCAGAAAAAATGCTTTTTACCCTGTTTGATGAAGATGAGTTTTCAGAACTCTGGGGCGAAGAGTTTGTTACATTGACAGTGAAAGAGAAGCCTGAAGAGTTGGCAAGTTGGCTTGCAGACAGTTACACCCAGCGCATGAAAGAAGGTGAGGCTTACTACTATAATCGGGATTGTGGTGGAGTGGCGCCTGAAGATGATGAGGGTGAAGAGCTGCGTTATCACGAATGCGTGGGTGATGTAGATTCACGTTATCTCTCTGTTGAAATATGGGGAGATGGTGATACCGATGTCTCCCTGGTTGCTTTCTGCCCTGTTGATGTCATAGAGGAGATGTGGCCCAGTGAGTAGTAAAGTGAATAACAAATGGTCAAAGGAGAAGAATGTTCTCCGCAAGCTACAAATGCACTTTACCTTCCAGCAGGATACTCTGCGTAAAATCCGTTATGACGCAGCAGATGCATCGATAGTACCCAGTGATATTGTTCGAAAAATTATTGGATTGCCTTATGTTAAAGTGCAGCGACCACGTATTGGCTTGTCCTTTAATCAGGAAGAGCTGGCTCAGCTGGCTAAACATTATGGCCTAGAAATGGCTGATGAGGCAGAGATTAAGCGCAAAGTATTAGAAGAGGTAAATCAATACTATCAAACTGATGAGGATAAACCTCGTTGATCATCAATCGCTTGCTGAGTAGACGTTGGAAGCAGCGTCGTTACAGTGAATATACCCGTCACTACACACCGGACTTTTCTGTCAGACTGATAAAACTGATCGCCCTTCTATTTGTGCTTGTCCTTATTGATGCTGCGGGCATGATGTTTTTTGAAGGGCAATCATTAGGTGATGCGCTGTGGATGGGTCTAACTACAGTGACCACGGTGGGCTACGGTGATATAAGCCCCAGTACTACAGGTGGACGCATAGTTACGATTGTCTGCCTCTATGCTTTGGGAATCTCAATTTTAGCTCATATTATCACCGAATTTATTGAGCATAGGCTGTGGGTTAGTGCAGAAAAGAAATATGGCAGATGGAGATGGAATATGAAAGATCATATCCTGATAATAAACACCCCTACTATTGATTCAGATAATTATTTGCGCAAGTTATTGCAGCAAATTAGAGCAACGCCTGCACTGACTGAATATCCAGTTCAAATCTTAACGGATAAATTTAAAGGGACGCTGCCAAAAGATATTGCAGGGTTGGGTGTGGTTCATTTTGCAGGTAATGCTGAAAACTCAGATAACCTATGTGCAGTAAATGTATCAGATGCGCGTTATATCATTGTTATTGCAAGTGATCATGCAGACCAGCAGTCCGATAGTCTCACCTTTGATGTATTGGATCGTATTCAAGAGATTGGCACCAAAGCTATGATTTTGGCAGAAGCGATCAATGATGATAATCGAAAGCGTCTGCAACGGGCTGGAGCAAATGTTGTTGTGCGTCCAATACGTGCCTATCCTGGGTTTCTGGTGCGTTCTCTGGTTGCGCCTGGAACAGAGGAGGTGTTGGAGGACTTCTTTACCCATGATAATGCCCACATGCGTCGCTTTGATATCAGCTTTCAGGATAGGTGCTGGCAGGATCTGATCTGTCAATTTGTCACCTCGGGTACAGGCATACCTATGGCCTATGTGGCAGATGGTGAAGTGCGGTGCAATCCAGAACCTACACAAGTTTGCAGCGGGGAGGCCATTATTACTCTACTCAATGATGGTCAGACGGTAACTGAACAACAGGTTAAAGCGTGTCTAAATCAGTAGCTCTGTTGCGTATTCCTGATGCGCTTTACCTCCTTGTATTAATGTGGATTATTCAGGTTGCACAAACCTTCCTGGGGTTTGAGTTTGGCACCTATGGCATTCTCCCTCGTACTACAGATGGGCTATGGCATATCGTTCTTGCGCCGTGGATACATCATGGAGTTTGGCACCTGTTGAGTAATTCGGTGCCATTCCTTCTGCTGGGCTGGTTGATCCAAAGTAAAGAGCGTGTGTTGTTTTGGGAGGTTACTCTCCTATTGGTTATTGTTGGTGGTCTGGGGACTTGGGGCTTTGGCTCCAGTGCTTACCATGCAGGTGCCAGTGGAATTGTGTTTGGCTATTGGGCATATCTCCTTGCTGATGCTTACTATTCACGCTCTCCAAAAAATATAATACTGGCTACAGTAACCGTCTTTTTATATGGCGGTTTAATCTTAGGTTTAGTAGATGTTAGACCACATATCTCATGGATTGGACACGCCTCTGGCATGGCTGCAGGTGTGCTGGTTGCAAAGCTTGCCAATAGGGTAAAAGCAAAGCAAGCTTAAATTTAATAGGTTTTATCGGGAGATTTTGATGTCAATTATTGATGTATTCAATGGTGATGCAGATGGCATTTGCGCCTTATTACAGTTGCGCTTGGATAACCCTCAGGAGTCTACGCTGGTCACTGGTGTGAAGCGGGACATTAAATTATTGGATAGGGTTGATGCGCAGCCAGGTGATGAGATCACCGTGTTGGATATCTCCCTTGAGAAAAATTGCAGCCAGTTAGAGCGGGTGCTCACGCAGGGAGCTAAGGTTTTTTATGTCGATCATCACATGGCAGGTGAGATTCCTGATCATGCGGGGTTAACAACATTGATTGATACTGATCCCAATATCTGTACCAGCCTTTTGGTTGACCAGCACTTAGGTGGAAAATATCGTGCCTGGGCGGTAACAGCAGCTTTTGGCGACAATATGAATCGAAGTGCTGAGCAGGCTGCCAAACAACTGTCACTATCTGGTGAACAATTGGAGGCACTGAAAATTCTGGGTATCTGCATTAACTATAACGGGTATGGCAGCTCTGTTGATGATTTGCATTTTCCACCAGATCAGCTCTACCGGGAGCTGGCCTCCTACAGTACACCTTTTGATTTTATGGCAGATAGCCAGTCAGCCTACAAAAGGCTGCACGATGGTTACTTTGATGACCTGTCGCTGGCAGAGCAGACTGAGATTGAATATCAGAATGAGCAGGTTGCGGTAATCATTCTTCCGGATGAGACATGGTCTCGGCGTATCAGTGGTGTATATGGCAACCAGCTGGCAAACCAGCACCCTGATCGTGCCCATGCCATATTGAGCTACCACCCGGAAGGAGGGTATGTGGTGAGTGTCAGGGCGCCATTAAACAATAAAACAGGTGCAGACGAGCTGTGTAAAGAGTTTCCAAATGGAGGGGGTAGAAAAGGCGCTGCTGGCATCAATCAGCTGCCAATAGATCAGTTAAACCACCTCATAGATAGGATGAACCATAGATATAAGGTGTAACCTGCCACACCTGCTTTTTGGGGTGTGATCCTTGCCTCTATAGGCTTCTGGCTGTACAATGCGCCACCTTTTACAACATGGGGTCTATATAATCCCGTGTTAACTCTCTGCCTCACCACACTTTCTTGTCTGGGGGGCTTACTAGCCATAGGGAGCTATAATGAGACATTACGAAGTAGTATTTCTGGTTCATCCGGATCAGAGTGAGCAGGTTCCTGCCATGATTGAGCGTTATCGCTCAGCCTTGGAAACTAAGGGTAGTGTAATCCACCGCCTGGAAGACTGGGGCCGTCGTCAGCTCGCATACCCCATCAATAAAATTCACAAAGCACACTATGTACTCATGAATATTGAGTGTGGTGATGAGGCTTTGGCCGAGCTTGAGAATGCCTTCCGTTATAATGATGCAGTGATTCGCAACCTAATTGTCAAGCAGAAAGCAGCTGTTACAGAGGCTTCCCCTCTGATCAAACCTGCTGAAGAAGAAGCTAAACCAGCTCCAACTCCAGCTCCAGCTCCGGCAGCAGAGGAAAGTAAGCCTGCGGCTGAAGAAGAGAAAACAGAAACAGAAGCTTAATACTTCTGGGTTTATGCTTTTTAGAGCTGCATATTTAGCGGCTTAATTGATTTTTAGGGGATTGTTATGTCACGTTATTTTCGTCGTAGAAGATATTGCCGTTTTACTGCTGAAGGTATCACCCAGGTTGATTATAAAGACCTCAACCTGCTGAAAGCTTTTGTAAGTGAGAGTGGCAAAATCGTACCAAGCCGTATTACCGGCACCAAAGCTAAGTACCAGCGTCAGCTCACCACTGCCATCAAGCGTGCGCGTTTTCTGGCGTTGTTGCCGTACACTGACCAGCACGGTTAAGACTTTTTATTCAGTCAGGGCGTTTTTTCTGACTGTGAGATAGGGTCAAACAGTAGTTATGCGCTGGTTAGCATCCTATATAATGCAGGGCAGGTTACAGGCAGTATTTGCTGTAACAATTTTAGCCATACTGTCATGGAATATGTCGTTGATTGGCATATTGAATGCTGCCGCCATAGGATTGGTTACACTTCGTAGTGGAGCGAATGAAGGGCTGATTACCGCTGGGCTGGCAACATTAGGCAGTGCGTTGTTGGGTTTGGTTGTGCTGGGTGATGTAGCACCAGCCTTTGCAACATTGGCTCTTATATGGATACCAACATTGCTGGTGTCCATCGTGTTGCGAGTAACACGTTCGCTGGCAACTGCGGTTCAAAGCGGCCTGTTATTAGGAGTGGCTGTGGTTTTGGCATATTTTGTTGCCATGCCAGATATGATCGCAGGGTGGAGTGAAATCCTCGAGACATTCAGCAAGCCACTTGTTGAGGCAGAATTGCTGACCAGTAGCCAACGAATAAACCTGATAGAGGGCTTGGCACCATGGATGACAGGGATATTGGCTGCAGGGTTGTATCTGCAACTGATGGCAGGGCTGCTCATGGCTCGTTGGTGGCAGGCGGCACTGTATAATCCAGGTGGCTTTCGTCAGGAGTTTCATAACCTGCGACTGCACCAGACACTGGCTTATATTGCTGCCCCGGTTTTGGTGTTGGGTTTTAACACCGAGATGGATGGCGCAGGACTACTGATTAACTATGCGGCGGTACTTTTGGTTACCGCCTATTTTGTACAAGGACTGGCATTTATACATGGCATGATGGCGTTGGCTGGAGCACATAGTGGCTGGCTTATTGCAATGTATGTACTGCTGATTGTGGCACTGCCGAATATGTTTGGATTGTTGTTTGCGGCAGGCTATGCAGATGCCTGGTTCGATTTCCGGGCGCGCCTCCGAGCAAAAGGGAAGAGTGATGGCGGGCCGATTGATTAAAAACCTGATTAGAGGTAAGTAAGATGGACGTTATTCTGTTACAGAAAGTTGAGAATCTTGGCGGTCTGGGTGATGTGGTTGCTGTTAAGGCTGGTTATGGTCGGAATTTTCTTGTTCCTACAGGTCGTGCGGTTCCAGCTACTGCTGCCAATATGGCTGAGCTGGAAGAGCGTCGTGCTGAGCTGGAAAAAGCAGCCGCAGATAGCTTGAAAGCCGCTGAAAAGCGCAAGGCTAAATTGGAAGGCATGGCTGTAACTGTCTCCTGCAAAGCGGGTGATGAAGGTCGCCTGTTTGGTTCAGTAGGTACTGCTGATATAGCAAAGGCTGTTACAGAGGCTGGAGTTGAATTAGACAAGCAGGAAGTTCGTTTGCCAGAAGGTCCTTTCCGTGCAATTGGCGAATTTGACGTAGTTGTGCATCTGCATTCTGATGTTGATGCTACTCTTAAGCTAACGGTTGCTGCTGAGGAATAAAATTCCTGCTGTAGACTGTAGTAAGTGTTAAAGCCTGGGATTTTCCAGTCCCGGGCTTTTTCGTGCCCGCTAATAATTCTAATCTCTAATAAACAAGAAAAGCGCTTCCCCCTGAAGTCGGTTTTTCGTATCCTCTCTCTTTGCGTTTTTTTAAATATTTATAGAGTCCATTCTGATTATGCCTGATTCGGCTTATTCCTCAGTTCCACCAGACTACGAAGACAGCACAGCAGATCAGCTTCGGATTCCCCCTCACTCCATTCAAGCAGAACAATCTGTATTGGGTGGCTTGATGTTAGATAACCAAAGCTGGGATCAGATTGCAGACCGGGTGGGCGAGACAGACTTTTATCGCCGTGAACACCAGCTTATCTTTAAGGCGATTGAGTCATTAGCTGACGGAAGCAAGCCTTTTGATGTGGTCACTTTGTCGGAGGAGCTGGGTCGACTAACCGTTTTGGATGAGAGTGGTGGTTTGGCCTATTTGAGCACCCTGGCAAAAGATACACCCAGTGCAGCCAATATCCGTGCCTATGCAGATATTGTCCGTGAACACTCTGTTACCCGCCAACTGATTCATGTTGGAAATGAAATAGCTGATAGTGGTTTTCAACCCGAAGGGCGCAACAGCACTGAGCTGCTGGATGCCGCTGAGAGCAAGGTATTTGAGATTGCTGAACAGCGTTCCAAATCTGGTGGCGGTTTCGAATCAGTCAAAAATTTACTGACCAAGGCAGTAGACAAGATTGAGACGCTGTTTCAGCAGGATGACCCTATTACGGGTGTGGCGACAGGCTTTGCTGATTTTGATGCGCAAACAGCGGGGCTACAGCCTGCTGATCTGGTAATTGTTGCGGGTCGTCCCTCGATGGGTAAAACCTCTTTCGCAATGAATATTGCAGAAAATGTGGCTATTGGCAGTAAGCTGCCTGTAGCTATTTTCAGTATGGAGATGCCAGGTGATTCACTGGTGATGCGTATGATGTCATCACTGGGGCGTATTAATCAGCAACGGGTCAGGACAGGAAAGCTGGAGGATGATGAGTGGCCACGCCTTACGAGCGCGGTAAATATGCTGACTGAGGCCAAGCTCTTCATTGATGATACTCCAGCGCTGACTCCCATGGAGGTGCGAGCCAGGGCGCGCCGCTTAAAACGTGACCACAAAGATCTAGGGCTGATTGTGATTGATTATCTGCAGCTGATGCAGGCGCCAGGAGCAGGAGATAACCGCACAAATGAGATTTCTCTTATCTCTCGCAGCCTCAAGGCGCTGGCCAAAGAGCTAAATGTGCCGGTGATGGCGCTCTCCCAGCTTAACCGTGGCTTGGAGCAACGTACCAATAAGCGCCCTATCATGTCAGACCTACGTGAATCAGGAGCCATTGAGCAAGATGCTGATATTATTGTTTTTATCTATCGTGATGAGGTTTATAACGATGAGAGTCCAGACAAAGGCATGGCAGAAATTATTGTTGGCAAACAGCGTAATGGCCCTATTGGAACAACTAGGCTGACCTTTCTTGGGCAATACACTAAGTTTGAGAATTACACTGGTGATGTCTATGGTGATCAGTACTGATGGGTTCTGCGCCTCGCGCTGTTATTGATCTTACCGCACTGCGTCATAATCTTGAGCGGGTACGTACACTTGCACCAAACAGCCGTATATTGGCTGTCGTAAAAGCCAATGCCTATGGTCATGGCCTGTTTCGAATAGTTACAGCATTAGGAACGGCTGTTGATGGATTGGCTGTTGCGCGTGTTGGTGAAGGTGTTTCTCTGCGCCAGGCAGGCATCTCTTCTTCTATTGTTGTATTGGAGGGCTGTACAGATCAACAGGAGTTGAATCTGGCCGCTACTAATCGGCTTGAGATGGTTGTGCATAATCTTGAGCAGATAAAGCTGTTGCAACAACAGAAGCTAAATTATCCTGTTGTCTGTTGGTTGAAGATGGATACAGGAATGCATCGTCTTGGCCTTCCTCTGAATTCGGCACTTGCCACATATCAAGAGCTGGAATCTTGCAACTCTGTTTTGGGTAAGCCGCGTCTCATGACTCATTTTGCCAATGCGGATGATCTTGCTGACCCAACAACCAAAAATCAGTGGCAGCTCTTTCAGACCATAACCTCAGAGTTGGATGCTGAAACCAGCTGTGCCAATTCTGGTGCCATTCTTGGTTGGCCTGAGACTCATGCTGATTGGGTTCGCCCAGGTATTATGCTCTATGGTGTATCGCCATTTATGAATGGCCGACCTGAAGATTATGGTTTGCAGCCTGTTATGAGTTTGCAGAGCCAGTTGATTGCCATCAATCACTACAAAAAAGGTGATGCAATTGGCTATAGCGGCACATGGGTTTGCCCGGAGGATATGGCCGTCGGGGTTGTTTCAATTGGTTATGGTGATGGTTATCCAAGGCATGCTGTATCAGGAACACCTGTATTGCTCAATGGTCAACGGGTGCCCCTGGTTGGGCGAGTCTCTATGGATATGATCAGTCTGGATCTACGTACCTGCCCTGAGGCAAGGGTCGGCGATCCAGTGACATTATGGGGTGCTGACTTACCAGTAGAAGAGATCGCTGAGGCTGCAAATACTATTCCGTATCAGCTATTGTGTGGTGTTACAGCCCGAGTTGATTTTATTGAGGAGCAGTAAGTAAATGGGCAAGCAGAAAGCAGGTAAATTAATCTTTAACTGCAAGGCTTGTGGTGGTAACTCCCCTAAGTGGGCGGGTCAATGTCCTGATTGTGGAGGTTGGAATACTCTCGAGGAAGGGGTAGCTGTAGATACAAGTACAAAAAATCCACGTTTCGCTGGCTATGCTGGTAATGCTTGCAAGAATCAAGTGCAATTGCTAGCAGATGTTAAGCCAGAGTCTGAAGGCCGTTTTCCCACAGGGGTAAGTGAGCTAGATCGTGTATTGGGTGGTGGGCTTGTCTCTGGTTCTGTCGTGTTGATTGGCGGTGACCCTGGTATTGGCAAATCTACCCTGTTGATTCAGACGCTGGCGCGGTTATCAGGCAAACTCTCCACCCTTTATATTAGCGGTGAAGAGTCCCCCGAACAGATCAGCCTGCGTGCCCACCGGCTTGGGCTACCCTGTGAAAACCTACAGTTATTGCCTGAGACCTGTGTTGAGCGCATCCTTCCTCTGGCACAGAAACATAATCCAGATGTGATGGTGGTTGATTCAGTCCAAACGCTCTACACAGAGCTGCTGCAATCTGCCCCAGGTGCTGTTGCCCAGGTGCGGGAGTCTACGGCTCAGTTGGTGCGATTTGCCAAGCAGACGGGCACAGCTATTTTTCTAGTTGGCCACGTGACTAAAGATGGCTCATTAGCTGGCCCGCGTGTGTTGGAGCATATGGTTGATGCGGTGCTCTATTTTGAAGGTGAAGCTGGCAGTCAGTTTCGTTTGATCCGCACGATCAAAAACCGTTTTGGTGCAGTCAATGAGCTGGGTGTGTTTGCCATGACTGACCGGGGATTAAAGGAGGTGAGCAATCCCTCTGCAATCTTTCTCTCACGCCATCAAAGCCAAGTTTCTGGCAGTATTGTCATGGTTACCCGCGAGGGGAGTCGCCCGCTATTGGTTGAGGTGCAAGCATTGGTGGATGAAAGTCATCTGGGTAATCCCCGCCGCGTTACATTGGGGTTGGAGCAGAATCGTCTCTCTATGCTGTTGGCTGTGTTACATCGACATGGTGGTATTGCCATGTTTGATCAGGATGTCTATGTGAATGTTGTGGGTGGGGTGCGCATCACAGAGACCGCGGCAGATTTGGCAGTACTGCTTGCTGTGATCTCCAGTTTGCGTGATAAAACGATGGAGCAGGATTTAGTGGTGTTTGGTGAAGTAGGGCTGGCTGGGGAAATTAGGCCTGTGCCAAATGGCCAGGATCGGTTACGGGAAGCAGCCAAGCATGGCTTTAGACGTGCTATTGCACCAAAAGCAAATGTACCTAAAAAAGCTATCCCCGGTCTTGAGGTGATTGCAGTAGAGCGGCTTTCAGATGCACTTGATGCTGTATTGTAATGTTGACCTTTGGAGTAGCAAACTTGCGTTCAACTAGTTTGGCATCAAAGCAGTAAGTTCTCGTTCAACCAGTTCGGCATCACCTAGATTGAGTTCGGCCAGTCGCCTTAAGTGGCTGATGCTGTCGATATCTATTTGATTGCATTGAATGCCAATATGGCCACTCTCAATGTGTGCTACTTCGCCCTGCATAATGATCTGTGTACCATCATCTGATAATTTAATCTCCAGCACCACTTTGTCACCAGCCACTTCATCCCAGTTGGCAGGTTGAGAGATCAGCGCCCCTTTTAGTGAGATATCAACGATGTTGCACGAATATGTTCGGTCGGCAGCTTTTACCGAGGCAGCTGTATCAAATAGGATACGATGGAAGCGCCTACGATTTTGATCATCATGATGGGGTGTTGACATAATCTCTCCATACAATCTGTGTGAATTTATTTTATCTCTACAGCAGGTTGCAGATGCCTATAAAAAGGTGTCAACCTGTTAATTTAGGATCAAGCATCTGCTGCAATATCTGATTGTATAATAGTGTCTTTGTGGTGAAAAACCATACGTATATTGCCAATTTGTATATTGTCACCTTCAAACAGTTGTTGGCTGTGCTCTTCAATTGAGCTGCCATTAACGCGTGGTCGTTTGCTGCCTTCCAGGTGTGCTAAAAAATAGCCTTCTTTTCGATGTGCAATTGCAGCGGTTGCCAGACCTTCGATTCCCAGTCGTGTTAAGCCGCCATCTATGGGTATCACCTTGCCAAACTGCTTTCCATTTACAATTTGAACGCAGGTTTTGAGCCGTGATTGCTGATCTACAGCTGCAAGGTCTTCACTGGTGATCCCACCTAAATTTGGCTGCTCGTGGGGAGCAGGTGCTGCTGTGGGTAATTTAACAATACGGGAGGTAGCTTGATGGGAGGGGGGAAGATCAAAGATCTGGTCATCTTTTGCAAAAGCGAGAGTATGTTTGCCAATTTGGATGATGTCGCCATGCGATAGCGGCTGCTCTGTTATGACATGATGATTAACTAGGACAGGTACATCATTTGCCGGGGCAATAACTTTAAAATTATTGCCTTGGTCACAGACGATTTTGGCGTGTAATGGTGCGACAGCGAGACTGTCAATAACCAGGCTACAGCTTGGATCTCTGCCAATTGTTGCAACCTCTGAGTCATCATCAAAATGATGGACTGCTATTGGATGCCCCTTAAATGACAAGCTAAGTTTTGCCATTTTTACACCTCATTTTTAAGATTGTATGGCCCAGAACGCCACGTGCTGCCTCAAAATATGAGGCACAATTGTTGTAGAACTCCTCCTAGAACTATAGTTGTTATGGATTGTGATACAACATCTTGAGGGTAAAAATGGCTTATTTCGTGATAAAAGGGGAAGTTAGGATGATTCAGTAATCTCTTTCTTTCGGTGTTGTGGGTAGAATCGGACTGTTTTTACTGCATTCCCCTTTATTTGAATAATGTCCAAGGGGTAACCGGCAAGCAGGAGGCTGGTGCCTGTTTCGGGAATATCTTCCAGATACTCAATAATCAGGCCGTTTAGAGTCTTTGGGCCATTAGTAGGCAGTTCCCAGTTCATGTTGCGCACTAACTCTTTGATATTGGCACTGCCATCAACCAGAAAACTACCATCTTCCTGAGGCTGAACATCTGGCAGGGTATCCGCTGGATCAGTGGTGAATTCACCGACAATCTCTTCTAGTAGATCCTCTAGTGTGACTAACCCTAAAAGATCGCCGTACTCATCGACAACGAGTCCAATTCTGTTTTTTGTACGCTGAAAGTTAAGTAGTTGCTGATTGAGTGCTGCCCCTTGTGGAATGAAGTAGGGTGCTCGGCAGATATTCTTGATGATCTCTATGGAGAGTGTCCCATCAATTAAGGCGTGCATGGCATGGCGGACATGAATGGTGCCTATTATGTTATCAATGCTCCCTTCATAGACGGGAAGTCGGGTGTAGTGTGCATTTTGCAGCTGTTGAACCACTTCATCCAAGGGGTCATCCAGGTTGATGCCGTCCACTTCGTTGCGAGGAATCATGATGTCCTCTACTGTGGATTGCTCCAAATCCAATATGCTCAGCAGCATTTTTCTGTGGCGCTGTGGAATCATAGCCCCTGTTTCCAAAACAACAGCGCGCAGCTCTTCAGGGCTTAAACGATTATTGCTCTCCCCATCATGTGTAATGCCTGCTGCTTTTAAAATGCCATTGGCGATGATGTTAACAATCCACACAAGGGGATAGCAGATCTTTAATAGAGGGGTGTAAACAATGGCTGCGGGAAAGGCCAAGCGTTCGGGGTGCAGTGCGGCAAGCGTTTTTGGGGCGACCTCAGCAAAAATAAGAATTACAAATGTCAGAAGACCGGCACCTATAGCAATAGCGCTTTCACCACCAAGCCGTAAGGCAATAATGGTTGTGAGTGAGGATGCCAGGATATTTGCAAAGTTATTCCCCAGCAAGATTAGGCCTATGAGCCTGTCAGGACGTTTAAGCAACTTGTCAGCACGGGTGGCAGCGATGTGACCCCTGTCGACAAGGTGACGCAATCGATAACGATTTAGTGTCATCAACGCAGTTTCAGAGCCGGAGAACAATGCAGATAGGAGAATTAATACAAATAGCGCCCCAAAAAGTGCGCTTAGGGGGATGTCATTCAATCAATGGTGCCTTTAATTAAGGGGATAATGTCATTACTAGGCTGCTGTGAACTTTCTGTCAAGCAATTTGATCAAAACTCAATGGGCGTGACATTATTTTGACATAACGCCAATCTAGTGCTTTACTTTACGTGTGTATCGTAACTCATTGATTTTATCAAAGAAGAGAGAAGGTGATAATGTCCCCTGCTGAAGAGAGCAATGCTGGTAGCAAAAATGGCTGTGTAATATTGGCGGGCGGTCATCCTGAAGATGATACCTACCTAAAAAATGTCATTGAATTCATTGATTATTCAGTAAAATCAGCTGCGGACGCCAAGGTTTTGGCGAAGCATCTGGGCGAGTTAGGAAAGACGTGTGTGGCCGTTATTTTAGGTGCTGGTTGTAAGGCAGATCTCTCTACAAGCCTCTTACAGGCTATTGGTGAGAGTGAATATAAGCCAGCTGTATTTCTTATTGGCTCCTCCAAACCCGGACAAAGCGTGATTACTGGGGATGTGGGTATTATTGGCAGCATAGGACTGCCAACACGCCACGGTGTTTTGACTAGTTTGCTGCATAAGGCAGAGGTACACAATGAAACCAACTGTGCCAGTGGAGAGGATATGCGTTCACTGGAGCTGTTTAGGAGCTTGTCAGGAAACAGTCGCTCCACCTTGAAGATTGCACGCATGATTGAGCAGGTGGCAGATTCTGATGCCACTGTTTTGATTTTGGGTGAGTCCGGCACAGGCAAAGAGGTGGTGGCTAGAAAACTGCATTACCAATCATTGCGTCGCAATAAGCCTTTTGTGCCGGTTAACTGTGGAGCCATCCCTGCAGACTTGCTGGAAAGCGAACTTTTTGGCCATGAGAAAGGTGCATTTACCGGAGCTATCAGTGCCCGTATGGGGCGTTTTGAGATGGCAGAGGGCGGAACGCTTTTTCTGGATGAGATTGGTGATATGAGCATGCCCATGCAGGTCAAGTTGTTGCGGGTGTTGCAAGAACGATCTTTTGAGCGTGTGGGAAGCAATAAAACCATCAAGTGTGATGTTCGTATTATTGCGGCTACCCATCGTGATTTGGAAAAATCAATAACAGAAGAGCGTTTCAGGGAGGATCTCTTCTATCGGCTCAACGTCTTTCCCATTGAATTATCACCGCTTCGAGAGCGAACAGAGGATATTCCGCTATTAACAACGGATCTAATCTCCCGCATCGAAAATGAAAAACGCGGGTCAGTGCGATTAACACCAGCTGCTGTTACAGCGCTGAGTTACTATGGCTGGCCTGGCAATGTGCGTGAGCTGGCCAACCTGATTGAGCGCCTGGCAATCCTTTATCCTTATGGTGTTGTAGATGTTAAGGACCTGCCTGAGAAATTTAGAGAGGGCGTAGATATCTCTCAGCTTGAAAATGATCTACCACAGGTGACTATTGCGGATGGTGAGCGGGATTCAGTGCGCAATGTGGCACGCCTTCCCAATGAGGGAATTGACCTGAAAGAGCACCTCTGCAACCTGGAGCAGGAGCTGATCAGACAGGCGTTGGAAGAAGCAGGTGGTGTGGTTGCTCATGCCGCCAAACGCTTACAAATGCGCCGTACTACATTGGTAGAAAAGCTGCGGAAATATGGCATGCAGCGTGGAAATGAATCGTCGGTAATTTGACGATATCTTTTTGAATAAAAATAAGTTGTTGTAATAAAAAGAAAATAAAAACAGGCACATTAATTGCAGCTACTAGGTTAAGCGTCCATTTAGGACATAATCGAGTAGGGAAATTTAAGTGCCAGCATCCTCTCACAATCATATCAGACAGCAACAGCTGGAAAATGCCTTCCTGGTTTTTAATCAGGTATCAGAACAGTTAACCGATTCTTATCAGCAATTACAGAATCAGGTTGCACAGTTGAGCCAGGAGTTAGCTGAAACACACACAGACCGCTTACGCCAATTGGCTGAAAAAGAGCGGCTGGCCAATCGGCTCTCTCATCTGCTTGAAGTGATGCCAGCAGCTGTGGTGGTTGTGAATGGTGAGGGTTATGTGCAGGAATTTAATCCGGCTGCTGCCAGAATGTTGAATGGCATAGTGCAGGATTCCCTCTGGTCTGAACTTTACCAGCACACATTCTCTAAAAAAAGTAATGGTGACCTGCATTTACATAATGGTTCTTTAGTAACGCTATCTGAATGCAGCCTCTCTCCCGAGCCGGGAAAAATCATACTCTTATTGGATGTTACCGAAACACGAGAGCTGCAAGACCGTCTGAATCGAAAGGAGCGTCTGAGTAGCTTGGGAAACATGGCTGCTCAACTTGCACATCAGATTCGTACCCCGCTGACCTCGGCGCTGCTGGATAGCTCCCATCTTGCGCGAGAGGATCTGTCAAAAGAACGTCGTCAGCAATTTTCCAGCAGGCTTCGTGCACGTCTATGCCATATCGAACGTCAAATTAAAGACATGTTGGCATTTGCCAGTGGCCACCAAGGCCCTCTGGTTCCTATTGCTATTACTCCGTTGATGATGAATTTAGAGCAGATGCTGGAGCCTCTGATTAAGGCTCGTGGTGCTAAATTGGAGCTGATCGACCGGACTGGAAGCGATGTGGTTATCCAGGGTAACCAGGATGGATTACTGGGTGCATTGATGAATCTTGCCAGCAATGCAATAGCTCATGGCGGTACTCAAGTGCTGCTCCAGATAGAGCTGAAGCCTGTCTCAGATGCGGCATTAAATATCCTGATAAGTGATAACGGGGCAGGTATTGCTGAAGATATAAAAGAGCGGATATTTGATCCCTTTTTTACGACAAGCAGCGACGGCACAGGTCTTGGCCTGGCTGTGGTTCAGTCTGTCGTTTTAGCCCATGAAGGCAACATAACAATTGTTCCATCTGTACTGGGTGGAGCCAGTTTTAAGATCTCCCTTCCTGTGTGGCAGGAAGGCTGCCGTGAGGAGGCGGTGCCAGATACTGTGAGCAGATCTGGTGTGTATGAAGTTTATTCGAGGAATCTCTCATGAATCAGACAAGTGTATTGGTTGTAGAAAATGATCCCACCCTGTGTGAGACGCTGTGCGATACCTTGGAAATGGCGGGTTATGCCGTGCAGACTGCAAGTGAAGGGCAGGCTGCACTCAATGTGTTAGAGCGTCATGCAATTGGAATGGTGGTCAGTGATGTGCAGATGCGCCCTATGGATGGCCATATGCTGATGCAGAAAATCAAAGCACTTTATCCCTCCATTCCTGTTTTGCTAATGACGGCATATGGCAGTGTAGATAAAGCGGTATCCGCTATGAGAGATGGTGCAGTAGATTATCTGGTGAAGCCATTTGAAGCGGAAACGCTACTGGAGAAGGTGAAGGGCGCTATCCAGCAACCCGCTGAAGAGATGTCGTCTTTGGTGGCTGAAGATGTGCGCACACGAGAGATGCTAGAACTTTCCCGGCGTGTTGCTCAAAGTGAAGCCACAGTGATGATCGGTGGCGAGAGTGGCACGGGTAAAGAGGTTTTTGCCCGCTACATACATCGTTGTTCCGCCCGTAGGGACGGTTCATTTATTGCGATGAATTGTGCTGCTATTCCAGAGAACATGCTTGAAGCAGTGCTGTTTGGTTATGAAAAGGGTGCCTTTACGGGTGCGCACCAAGCTTCAGCAGGCAAATTTGAACAGGCACAAGGCGGCACCTTGCTGTTAGACGAAATCTCAGAGATGAGCCTTGCGCTACAGGCCAAGCTGTTGCGTGTTTTGCAAGAGCGCGAGGTTGAGCGGCTTGGCGGCCGTAAGCTGATCCAGCTTGATGTGCGTGTATTGGCAACATCCAATCGAAACCTGCGGGAAGAGGTAGCTGCCGGCCGTTTTCGTGAAGATCTGTTCTATCGACTCAATGTATTCCCATTAACACTGCCTCCGCTGCGGGAACGCCAGAGAGACATCCTCCCCTTGGCTGCTTTTTTGATAAAGCGTTACCTCCAGCCCGGCCAGACTGTGCCATCAATCTCTTCTGTAGCTCAACAACGCCTTTTGACTCATAGCTGGCCTGGCAATGTAAGAGAGCTGGAGAATGTGGTTCAACGTGCGTTAATTCTTCGTTCAGGCAGCGAAATTTCACCGGATGATCTCTGCTTCGAAATGGAACCCATCAATGAGACTGGAATGTCGGATGATGCATCTGCAGGTAGATTGTCAGATGATCTGAAGTCGGTAGAGGAACAGATGATTTTGGATGCGTTAACGAATGCCCATGGCACGCGTAAAGAAGTTGCAGAGCGCCTTGGGATTAGTCAGCGCACATTGCGTTATAAGATTGCGCGGCTGCGTGATGCCGGTGTAGCCATTCCACAGTGATTGTTGGCGTAATACTTGCTTATTATTAAAGCAAGATTAATGTTCTAAAAAAGGTGATCTGATCATGAATACCGTAAATGTTAATCAGGTTTTGACTCAAATGAGGCGGCTGGAAGGGCTGGCCAAAAATGAGGCAATGCCCGTTGAGCAGGGGCAGGGTGCTAACTTTGGGGATTTGTTGAAACAGTCCATTGATAAGGTCAACGAGACTCAACAAACAGCAGGTGAGCTAAAAACTGCCTTTGAAACAGGCTCAAAAGATGTTGATTTGGCTGAAGTTATGATTGCCGTACAGAAATCCAGCGTCTCATTTCAAGCAATGGTGCAAGTACGCAATAAATTGGTTGAAGCCTATAAAGATGTGATGAGCATGCCGATATAACATGGCACATGGTTATATAGTTATAGAGGCAATAATGAATAGTTTTAGAGGATAAGTAGAGATGGCTACTGCAGCAGATCCCAATAGTAGAGAGATAATGCAAGCTGAGCCGCAGGGGCTAATGTCGAACCCCGTTGTGCGACAGCTGCTGGTGATGTTTACACTGGCTGGCAGTATAGCTTTGGGAATAGTGGTTGTGCTTTGGGCATGGACTCCAAATTTTACTGTGCTCTATGGCAGTTTGACTGAAAAAGATGCGTCCGAGATTGTTACAGCACTGCAGCAGGCGGGTATAGAGGTAAAAGTAGACCATAC
>Ga0316187_10000132_pt1 | contig 47825 bp, 36 predicted proteins | sample CroRivburrow1_MG_FD_204927 | JGI IMG/M metagenome (GOLD analysis project Ga0316187, IMG submission 204927) | Coastal sediment microbial communities from Maine, United States - Cross River worm burrow 1 | ecosystem: Environmental > Aquatic > Marine > Coastal > Sediment | place: USA: Maine...
GTCATTTTTGCGGAGATATTCACGAGCATAGACAAATATTCCGCTTTTGACCGGCAATGGACCGGTATTTTCAAGCGTATGCCGCATGCGGGGCAGGAATACCCACTGCAGCCATTGCTCAAACCGCAGGGTATCCAGGCAAAAGGGCTGGGCGCTATTCAGCGCACTGCAGCCAGGCTCGCAAGCGTCCCACAGGCCATTACTGCGCAGGGTAGCCTCTACCTCCAGCAGGATATCGGCGATACGGTTCGGTATATCATGCATGGGCGCATTATAACCTGACACCCAAACAGGAGAATTATGCCGGATTGGGTGTATTCCTGGCGATCCTGGCCTCCCGGTTGTCGCCTGATGCCTGTATTAGTTTCTGTGATTCATAAACGTCCCATTCTGGTTTATAATCCGCCGGCTCTGATCACACCCATGCAATTGACGACTGAACCCTACAAAAGAGTAGCAGGACTATGACTGATTTAAGCAAGTACAGAAATATCGGAATCTTTGCCCACGTGGATGCCGGCAAGACCACCACCACGGAGCGAATCCTGAAGTTGACCGGTAAAATCCATAAAACCGGTGAAGTACACGATGGCGAAGCCACCACTGACTTCATGGAACAGGAACAGGAGCGTGGCATTACCATCCAGTCCGCTGCCACCAGTTGCGAATGGAATGATCATCGCCTGAATATTATTGATACCCCCGGACACGTTGACTTCACCATTGAAGTCTACCGTTCGCTCAAGGTGCTTGATGGCGGTGTCGGTGTGTTCTGTGGATCCGGTGGTGTGGAACCGCAGTCCGAGACCAACTGGCGCTATGCCAACGAATCCAAAGTCGCGCGCGTGATTTTCGTCAACAAGATGGATCGTATGGGTGCCGATTTCTATCGCGTCGTGAAACAGGTCGAGGATGTACTCGACGCCAATCCACTGGTCATGGTGCTGCCAATCGGGATCGAGGATGACTTCACTGGCGCCGTTGACCTGCTGACACGCAAGGCATGGATCTGGGATAACTCCGGTGATCCCGCCGCCTATGAGCTCCAGGACCCGCCAGCAGACATGGCTGACGCCGTCGAGGAATGGCGTGAAAAACTCATCGAGACCGCTGTCGAACAGGATGACGACCTGCTGGAGCAATACCTGGAAGGTAACGAACCGCCCATCGAGGATATCAAGCGTTGTATTCGCAAGGGCACCATTGCCCTGGATTTCTTCCCGACCTATTGTGGATCCGCTTTCAAGAACAAGGGTATCCAGCTGGTACTGGATGCCACCGTGGACTACCTCCCCGATCCGACCGAGGTCATTCCCCAACCGGAAGTCGACCTCGAGGGTACTGAGACCGGCGAACTGGCAATCGTTGATCCCGACCGGCCGCTGCGTGCACTGGCATTCAAGATCATGGATGACCGCTTTGGCGCGTTGACCTTTATCCGCATCTACTCCGGCAAGCTCGAGAAGGGCATGACAGTACTGAATACCTTTACCGGCAAGACCGAGCGTATTGGCCGCATCGTAGAGATGCACGCCGATTCCCGTGAGGAACTCGACAGTGCCCAGGCCGGCGATATCGTTGCCGTCATCGGCATGAAGAACGTACAGACCGGCCACACCCTGTGCGACCCCAAAAATCCTGCCACGCTGGAACCAATGGTGTTCCCGGACCCGGTGATCTCCATTGCGGTCACACCCAACGACAAGGCCGCATCCGAAAAGATGGGCATTGCACTTGGCAAGATGATCAAGGAAGACCCGTCGTTCCACATGGAGACCGACGAGGACAGTGGCGAGATCATCCTGAAAGGCATGGGAGAACTGCACCTCGATATCAAGATCGATATCCTGCGCCGTACCCACGGCATCGACGTGACCGTTGGCAAGCCGCAGGTGGCTTACCGTGAAACCATCACCCAGCGGATCGAAGACAGCTACACACACAAGAAGCAGACCGGTGGTTCCGGTCAGTTCGCGAAGATCGACTACGTCATCGAACCGGGTGAACCGGGCAGCGGTTATGAATTCGAATCCGCCGTGACCGGCGGTAGAGTGCCGCGGGAATTCTGGCCGGCCGTGGACAAGGGCTTCAAGAAGAGCATGGATAAAGGTGTACTCGCCGGCTTCCCCTGCCTCGACTTCAAGGTCACCCTGACGGACGGTAGCTATCACCCGGTCGACTCATCGGCCGTCGCCTACGAACTGGCATCTGCCGCGGCCTATCGCCAGACCATGCCGAAGGCCGGACCACAGTTGATGGAACCGATCATGAAGGTTGACGTGTTCACCCCGGATGAACAGGTCGGTGATGTCATCGGCGATCTCAACCGCCGCCGTGGCATGATCAAGTCACAGGAACCGGGTGCCACCAACGTGCGCATCAAGGCCGAGTGTCCGTTGAGCGAGATGTTCGGCTACATCGGTGACCTGCGTACCATGACCTCCGGTCGTGGGCAGTTCACCATGGAATTCCTGCACTACATGCCCTGCCCAAGGAATGTAGCCGAGGAAGTAATCAAGGAAACGAAAGAACGCGAGGCAAATAAATAAGCAGTCAATAGCAAGACCGGGGCTTCTGCCCGGAAAAAAAGGCGCCTCTTTCAGGGCGCCTTTTTAATGTAAAGTGTAGACCATTTTATACAGCGTTCATCAGCAACTATTTATTTTCCAGGGCCAGCTGCGCTTCGGTTTTCATACCAAACTTCTGCATCAGCCAGCTTGGCGGGCAGAAACCGGTAAATGAACTCTGGAAACAGTTAAAACCTATAAAAAGGGTAAACCATGTCCAGTTCGGGTGATGGAACAGAGCCAGTAAACACGTCAGCATGACCATGATTCCCCCAAAGGCAAATAGTGTTCGCTCTACAGACATAATACTTTCTCCTGTAACTAGAATTATTGCGAAATACAATCATGTGCCTGACATCAGTCCTTCACGGAAGTCAGCACTTTATTACCTACAGCAACAAGGAGTAACCCAAACCGACTACAGCACATGCACCAATCACCTGCACAATGCCCACCTTATATTTGAACAGGGCAATAAACGCAACAGCCCCTATCACGGCGGAGAACCATTCAAATCTGCCCTCAAAACCTTGTGGCCAAAGTACATGGTAGGCAAAAAAGACCGCCAGATTGAGAACGACACCGACAACAGCAGCAGTTATGCCAGTTAACGGTGCCGTAAATTTTACATCCCCCCGCGTCGCTTCAACCGCAGGCCCACCAAGCAAGATAAAAAGAAAGGACGGTAAAAACGTGAATAGTGTGGCAACACTTGCACCTGCCACACCCGCCAGGGGCAGCATGTCAGGTCCAAATATCTCTTTGGTCCAGCCGCCTACGAAACCAACAAATGCGACTACCATAATCAGTGGCCCGGGGGTTGTTTCACCCAGGGCAAGACCATCAATCATTTGTGCACCGCTCAGCCATGCATATTGTTCGACACCACCCTGGTAAACATAGGGCAGAACCGCATAGGCTCCGCCAAAGGTAACCAGCGCTGCCTTGGTAAAGAACCAGCCCATCTGGGTGAGCGTGCCTTGCCAACCATGGGACGCAGAAAGCGCAGCCATCACCGCACCCCAGATAAAAAGCCCGATTACAGTGAATACAATCAAGCGGCTCCATTTAAACCTTGCATGCGCTGGAGCGGGAGTATCATCATCAATGAGCGCGGGACCGTAGGAGTCTTTCGACTCCCCATGATGTCCACCCGCCCGGAACTTGTCAGGTGCAATGTGCGAACCGACATAACCGATAACACCGGCCATCAATACGATATAGGGAAAAGGAATATCAAAGGCAAAAATGGCTATAAATGCCAGTACTGCCATGGTGCGCAGTACATTATTCTTCAAGGCCCTGGAGCCAATGCGGTAAGCCGCAAACACAACAATTGCCGTGACGGCTGGCTTAATACCGTACAAAATACCTTCTACTGCCGGTACATCGCCAAATACCAGATAGACCCATGTCAGTCCGGAAAGAATGAAGAGTGACGGCATCACAAACAGTATACCGGCGACAATGCCGCCCCATGCACCGTGCATCAACCAGCCGATGTAGGTCGCCAGTTGCTGCGCCTCTGGTCCCGGAAGAACCATGGTGTAATTAAGCGCATGTAAAAAACGATGCTCTGAAATCCATCTCCGCTTTTCTACCAACTCCTGGTGCATCATGCTTATCTGGCCTGCGGGCCCGCCAAAACTGATAAATCCCAGCTTGAGCCAATAGACAAGGGCTTCCATAAATGGCACAGGTTGTGGTGTTACTTCCTGCTTGATCGTTGACACTATTTTGTTTCTCTTGTATTTAGACCTGGTACTTGTATTTGCGGGCTAACACTTGTATTAATTTTCGCCGGATTATTCTTCTGTCCGGTTACGTACCATACTTCCATCTCACCTTTACCTTTCACGTTCACCACTCCTTGTGGTTCACATAAGAAGTCATCCTTGACCAATGGGCATAAACTACCTCAAAGCGACAAATAGTCAGCGACAAAGTCTGCATCCTTGTCCCCGCGACCCGAAAGATTGACGAGAATCGTTTCATCACTGGACATGTCTTTTGCTATTTTCATGGCATGGGCAATGGCGTGCGCACTCTCCAGGGCAGGGATAATGCCCTCCAGACGAGAGAGCAGCATAAAGGCATCCATGCATTCCTGGTCATCAATAGTGACATAATCAACACGCTTGATATCTTTTAGATAACAATGCTGTGGCCCGACCCCGGGATAATCCAGACCGGAAGCAATCGAATAAACGGGCAATGGATTGCCTTCCTTGTCTTGCAGGTTATAGCACTCAAATCCGTGAATGGCCCCCTTGGTCCCCAGGGTAAGAGTGGCTGCATTATCAGCTGTATCCAGGCCTTTTCCGGCAGGTTCGACACCAATCATCCTGACCCCTTCATCCTCCAGAAAGGCAGTAAACAAACCGATGGCATTGGAACCGCCACCGACACAGGCCATGAGAACATCGGGTAATTTGTTTTCCCTTGCCAGGAATTGCTCTCTCGCCTCCCGGCCAACAATGCTCTGGAAATCACGCACAATTTTAGGGAATGGGTGTGGCCCAACCACCGAGCCTATTGCATATAGATAATTAACGGGGTCTTTTAAATATTCTTCAAATGCACTGTCAACCGCATCTTTAAGTGTTTTTGTGCCACGAGACACGGGAACGAGCTTGCACCCCAGTATTTTCATTTTGGTTACATTAGGGTGCTCTTTTTCAATATCGATCTCACCCATATGTATTTCACACTCAATACCAACCAGTGCACATGCTGTTGCCAGCGCCACACCATGCTGTCCCGCACCGGTCTCTGCCAGCACTTTTGTTTTACCCATGTGCTTGGCCAGCAATGCTTCACCCAGACAATGATTGATTTTATGAGCTCCCGTGTGATTCAGATCTTCACGCTTCAGGAATATGCGCGCACCACCCTGTTTTTCACTGAGTCGTTGCGCATAGTAAACAGGGCTTGGACGCCCCACATAATCAGCATACAGTTGCTGCAATTCGGTCTGAAATGATTCCGTCTTGACGACTTGGTCATAGGCGTCATTGATTTCATTCATGATATCAATCAGTGGCGGCGGAATTATTTGTCCACCATACTCACCAAAGTATCCATTCTCGTCAGGCATTGCTGTGTTTGTCATCTTTAACACCTCCGATTTTTCTCTTTCTGAGACACGCCGGTTCAGTGGGAAAGCAGTCGAATATAACTGACCAGGGCCTCGACATCACCCTGACTGAGGATGCCGCGCCAGGCTGGCATATATCGCCCCTTGCCATCAAGGATGCTCTCGACCAGTTCCTCATTATCGAGACTGTTGGTCTCATTGGGGTTGGTGTGGTCCATCGGCATGATTCCCATGAGATTCGTCATAATGCCATCGCCATCACCCTCCACACCATGACAAACCTGACAATACTTTTGGTAGAGCTGCAGGCCAACCTCGGGATCCCCCATCAGATCATGTTTGGTGCTACCCAGAAAGCGCAGGTAAGCGATCAATGCCTTGACCTGGGACTCACTGAAGACTTCACTCCATTCCGGCATGGCCTCACTGAGCAGGTTATGACGGTCACGGCCCGTTATGGTCTGCCTGCCCTCTCCGGTGATAATCTTCATGAGGATGGTGTCACTCCTGGAACGTACGGTGGTGGTCAGATCAGCAGGACTGATCTGCATTGCCTTTGCAAGAGGACCATCCCCCTTGCCATCAATTCCGTGACACAACAGACAGTAGGAAACATACAGCCTTCTCCCCTCATAGGCGGGAGGGGGATTGACTGAAAATACAGGTGCGCTCACTGCAATGAGAGTCAGCATCACCATGGCATGGATGATAGTTTTCATTAGCTTTCTCCTGTACTGGAGTTGCTGGGCTCACGTTAGTAACACCAATGGCTTAATCCTGCAGCAGTGCTTTGGCGTGATAGCTCAAATGCTCACCTATGAATGTCGCCACGAAGTGGTAGCTATGATCATAACCTTTCTGCATTCTCAGGTTTATCGGGAAATCCATAGCCTCACAGGCAGCAATCAAATCCTGAGGATACAACTGATCCTCAAGAAATTCATCGGAGGTGCCATGGTCGATCAGCAGAGGCAGCTTTTCTGCCCCGGCCAGCACCAGCTCTGTCGCATCATAGGCCTTCCAGGCTTCCCTGTTTTCACCCAGATAAACACCAAAGCAGCCTTTTCCCCAGTCACAACGAGAGGGATGGTTAATCGGCGCAAAGGCTGATACCGATTGATAGACCCCCGCTTCCCTGAGCGCACAGACCAGGGCACCATGCCCGCCCATGGAGTGCCCGGTGATGGATTTCTGTCCAGGGACAAGCGGTAACTCCTGTTCAATCAACAAAGGTAATTCCTTCGTCACATAATCATACATCTGATAATGCTTTGCCCAGGGCATTCGAGTGGCATTGACATAGAATCCGGCCCCCTTCCCCAGATCATAGCGATCTTTGGCATCGGGTACATTATCACCTCTTGGACTGGTATCTGGCATGACCAAAGCAATTCCCAGCTCAGAAGCATAGCGTTGTGCACCCGCCTTGGTACGTACATTATCATCTGTGCAGGTCAGGCCGGAGAGCCAGTATACCGATGGGACATTACCATGTTGCGCCCCGGGCGGGAGATAGACAGAGAATGTCATCATGCAGTTACAACTGCTTGATTCATGCTCGTACCGATTCAGGTATCCACCAAACTCCCTTACAGATTCGATCAGCTTGAATTTATTCATGACTGTGCAATGGATCAGAGCTTCATTAAAAGATAATAACCGAGCGAATACTTTTCCCTTCATGCATCAGATCAAAGGCCTTGTTGATATCTTCCAGCGGCATCGTATGCGTGACCATTTTGTCCAGCTCGATTTCACCGTTCATATAGCGTTCAACGTATCCGGGTAATTCACTACGGCCCTTTACCCCGCCGAATGCTGATCCTTTCCAGGTGCGCCCGGTGACCAGCTGAAACGGCCGTGTACTGATTTCCTGGCCTCCCCCGGCCACACCAATAATGGTGGCAACCCCCCAACCCATGCGGCAACACTCGAGTGCTTCACGCATCACATGAACATTCCCGATACACTCAAAAGAATAATCGACACCACCATTGGTCATTTCTACAATTGCTTCGGTCGTACTCACTGAAAGCTGGTCAGGATTAATAAAATCTGTTGCACCCAGTGCCTTTGCCATATCCCATTTATCCGGGTTGATATCAATCGCGATAATACGGGCCGCTTTCGCCATGACTGCGCCCTGAATACAGGAAAGACCAATACCTCCCAGGCCGAATACCGCAACAGTTGAACCCGGCTCAACCTTCGCTGTATTAAAGACCGCACCAATACCTGTGGTCACACCACAACCAAGCAAACATACCTTGTCCAGAGGTGCCGCCTGATTGATTTTTGCCAGTGCAATTTCCGGCACCACGGTATATTCAGAAAATGTGGAACACCCCATATAGTGATAGATAGATTTTCCATTCATGGAGAAACGACGGGTCCCGTCCGGCATATAACCGGTCCAGACGGTTGCAGCAATTGACTGACAAAGATTTGTTTTGGTGGACTGGCAATACTCGCATTCTCCACACTCGGGAATATAAAGCGGAATGACGTGGTCGCCCGGCTTCAGGTCTTTAACGCCAGCACCGCATTCAATGACTTCACAACCGCCCTCGTGTCCAAGCACACAGGGAAAAGCACCTTCAGGATCATCTCCTGATAGCGTAAAGGCATCGGTATGACAAACTCCAGACGCAATGACTTTAACCAGCACCTCACCTTCTCCGGGGCCCTCAACATCAATCATTTCAATCACTAAAGGTTTTTTAGGTGCCCAGGCAACGGCCGCTTTTGCTTTCATTATTAATCTCCGGTATAGGTCAGTTCGTAAGAGGCCAAAGCCCCTTCATTCATTGAACTCTTGATACCCAGAATCTGGGCATATAGATCTTTGTCTCTCAATGGGCATTACGTTAATCTACCCACACCATTTAGGGAAGAGCCCTTTTTTGTATTCTTGGAGATTGATTTTTTGACTTCCAGACTTCAAGGACATTCCTCCTTCTACACAGGATTTTTTGACCCTGCCCATTACTGATTCACAGAACTTTACGGTTTCATCTACATCCTTAACCGCCGGAGAACGAAAAGTTCTAACCGCATCAGCACCGGGGCGGTGAGGAGATACTGGTCAAGACCGGCCACCTGCCGGAGAGTTAAGACAGGCTCAGGGTCCTTTCGGGTGACCTTCCCCCTGATCAAACAGCTTCATTTTTTCTCGAAACAATGCAGAGATATCTTCATCACCAAACCCCGCTTCCATCAGACGGCGGTAGTGAATCAGCGTCATCTCAATTACCGGTAGTGCCACATCGAACTGCTCCACCATCTGCTTGCAGATGGTGAGATCCTTGTGATGCAGGCTCACACGAAAACCGGGATCAAACCTTCCCTGTGTCATGGTTGTACCGCGATGGTTGAGAAACCAGTTTCCTGCTGCACCGGACCCGACAACCTCGATCACCTTGTCCATTGGCAGTTCAAGTGCCACTGCAAACGCCAGCGCTTCTGTCACAGCCTGATTAATTCCGGCAGCCATGATCTGATTCACGGCCTTGGTCGCCTGGCCGGCACCAACCGGCCCCATGTGCTCTATGCGCCTGGCGATGCTATTGAGTACCGGTGTGATGCGCTTGATACTGTCAACCTCACCGCCAATCATCATTGCCAGTGCACCCCGGCGAGCGCCTTCAATCCCGCCGGATACGGGCGCATCGAGGAAATCTGCACCCGTCGACTGTGCCAGTATAGCTGCCTGGATGGCGGTTTCCCGGCTGACGGTGGAGGTATCGAGGACCACGCTGTCGGCATGCAGCCCGGGTACCAGCGCCCGCATGACTTCCAGCAAATCATCGTCAGCTGACACGGACAACATCACCAGGTCACACTGCGCGGCCAGGGCTGCCGGAGCATCTGCCACACGGACACCCAGCTCACCGGATAGCTCACTGGCTTTTTCCACAGTTCGGTTCCAGACCACCTCGAGATAACCTGCCTTGTGCAGGTTGCGTGCCATGGGGGCACCCATGGCACCCAGACCGATAACACCGGTTTTCATATTTAGCCCCTCTCCCCGGCCCTCTCCCGGAGGGGGAGGGTGCTGTCATTTCAAGGTCCTACTCATTCGTTCTTTTCAGGTAGGTGGTGCCACTGAGCACACCTTCCAGTGCCTGCAAGCATTTACTTGCTGCCGCTTCATCCAGGCCGGCTGCTGCAATCTTTCGACGGTAACTTGCCAGCAGCCGTGATGGTTTGATTTCAACATAACACAACAATTCATCGATGCTGTCACCGTGTCGCGGCTCGACCAGCCGGTAGCCGCCATCCATGGTCAGTTCCACGTTGACGGCATCGGTATCACCAAACAGGTTATGCATGTCACCGAGTATCTCCTGGTAGGCTCCCAGCAGAAAAAAGCCCAGCAGATACGGTTCATCCACCTTGACGTCGTGTACAGGCAAACTCGATTCTATTCCAGCACTGTCCACGTAATGCTCAATATGTCCATCTGAATCACAGGTCAGATCATGCAGAATAGCACGCCGCTGCGGCCGTTCATGCAGACGCTGCAGGGGCATGGCCGGAAACACCTGATCGATACCCCAGACATCCGGCATGGACTGGAACACTGACAGATTACAAAAATACTTGTCTGCCAACTGGCGCTTAATAATGTCAAACTCCGCAGGCGGCTCGGGCATATCGGCCAGCAGGCCCTGCAGCCTGTTACAGAGTGCATAGTACAGTGACTCGCCATGGGCACGCTGTGCCAGCGTCACCTCACCACGGGAAAAACGGGCACGCAACTGCTCAAGGGTATCATTGGCCTGCGCGTAAGCGGATAGCGGATCTATGCCGGAATCCAGACTGACCTCGCCGCCAATGATCACCTGCTCGGTATCAATCACATTGGTAATCAGCACTGCGTGATGTGCCGTCAGCGCACGCCCGGATTCACTCATCAGCTGTGGTTCAGGCAATTGCCGCTCACGACAGACGTCTGCAAAACAGTCAACCACCGTACGGGCGTATGCCTGCATGTCGTAGTTGATGGAACAGCCCTGCATGGACATCGTACCCTCGTAATCCACACCCAGGCCGCCCCCGACATTAACCGTATTGACCGGGAAACCGGCCTCCATTAACGCTACCCAGGTATATGCCACCTCCTGCAGCGAGGCACGCAGAACATCGATACTTGAAATCTGGGAACCCGGATGACAATGCAGCAACTGCAGGCACCCGGTCATTCCCGCATCCCGCAGCCGTGCGCTCAGCGCCAGCATAGCGGCCGCAGTAAAGCCGAACTTGGATCGATCGCCACCGGTGTTCTGCCAATTGCCGCTGGTCACCGAGGAAAGACGCACCCGCACACCCAGCCGGGGTTGTATATCCATCTCTGTTGAGATTTTTATAATCAGTGCCAGCTCGGCCTGCCTTTCAATTACGATGACGACGTGATGACCAAGGTGTTGCGCGATCAACGCCAGGCGGATGTATTCCGCATCCTTGTAGCCATTACATATAATCGTACTGCCAGCTGCTGCAATGCCGATGACGGCCATTAACTCCGGCTTGCTGCCGGCTTCAAGGCCCACACGTTCACCGCCGTGTTGCACAATCGCATCCACCACGTGTTGCTGCTGGTTGACCTTGACGGGATAGATGGCGGTATAACCCGCAGCGTAATGCGCTGCCTTGATCGCCACCGCGAAGGCATCACAGAGCCGGTCGACCTGCCGGTGCAGGATATCGGTAAAGCGCAGCAACACCGGCCAGGACAGACCGGCATCGCGAACCGCGTGTGCCAGTGCATGCAGATCCACCGTTGGGCCGCCCGGACTACCGGTCGGTTGTGCCATCAGGTGACCGCCCTCGTCCACGTCAAAATAACCGGCACTCCAGCCGGAAATATTGTACTGCTGACGGGCGTCATTGTGGCTCCAGGTCATAAGGGAAACGATAAAGACAGATTTCCTCCAACACAAGCAGTTAATACCCTGCAGGAGCGGATCGCATCCGCGAAGATGTATTAATATCTTCATTCGCGGATGCGATCCGCTCCTGCACTCAAAACAAACGACCGGGGAAATCTTTATGCTGGACGAGGACACATGGTTTACTGAAATCTGCACAGAGGGGGGCTCTGCCTTTTCATTAAAGGTCAGAGAGAAACTGCACGACGAGCAGACAGTGTTTCAGCACATCGAGATCTATGCCACGGAGCTGTTTGGCAACCTGATGGTTATCGACGGCTTTGTCATGCTGACGGCACGGGATAATTTTATCTATCACGAAATGCTGTCACACCCGGCACTGTTCACTCACCCCTCACCGAGGACGGCTGTTATTATCGGCGGTGGTGACTGCGGTACGCTGCGCGAGGTGCTGAAACATGCCGAACTGACGCGCGTACTGCAGGTTGAGATTGATGAGCACGTCACGCGTCTGGCAGAAGAATTTTTCCCGGAACTGTGCACGTCAAACAATGATACACGCGCCGAATTTCTGTTCGGTGATGGTATTCAGTGGATGAAGGATGCCGAACCCAGCAGGGTAGACATGATTATTGTCGACAGCACTGATCCGATCGGTCCCGCAGAAGGTTTGTTCACGGCGGATTTCTACCGTGACTGCTACCGTGCCCTGGGGGACAGTGGCATCCTGGTACAGCAGAGTGAATCGCCGCTATATCATATGAACATCATCAAGCCGATGCACAAGGCCATGAGAGCAGCAGGTTTTAGTGATACGCAGACACTGTTTTTTCCGCAACCCTGCTACCCGTCCGGCTGGTGGACGGCAACCATGGCAGGCAAACAGTCACTGGAGGGCCAGTTTCGGGAGGCGGATGCCCGGGACAAGGGTTTTGAGACCCGCTATTACAATGCAGCTATCCACCGTGCCGCGCTCACGCCACCGGAATTTTTTTCCAGCGCACTGGATTAGGATCCCCTATCCTGGAGTGAAAAGGGATCAATGACACCAGCGCTCCACCTGGGCACGTGCCTTTTCTTCCGATGCAGCACGCTCCTCAAACGATAATGCGACACGATTACCGTCCTTATCCAGGCGGTAGACTGCGCGTGCCTGCGTGACACCGCGTAAACGGTCCTGTGCATGGGTGCAGTTTTTTTCAGCCTCTTCCCTGGCAGCCTGCGCTGCTGTTACCTGACGCTGCCGCTCTGCATTCTCCACATCGTATGCCCGCAACAGACGCTGTGTTTTATCCATCCGTTCAGCTGCATCTCCGGCTGGTGCTGGTGCCACCCTGGGAATAAACACTGTCGCGTTGCTGCCACACGGCTCATCACTGTACTGTGTATCACCCTGTGCATCAGTGCACTTGTAAATCTCCGCCTGCAGCGGCGTGCTACCGAGCAGTACAACAACCAGTAGCAGGTGTCTTTTCATGGTTGTCTCAACCTGTCCAGGCATAAACGCTGCCGTTCATCGAATAAATGCCTTGAGCCAAGGGTCACGGCTGCCACTGTCCCCAGTCCGGTGCCGGCCGCTATCAGGAACATGATCATTATTTGATACTTCACTGCCTCAACCGGTGCCGCACCGGCCAGGATTTGCCCGGTCATCATACCCGGCAGGCTGACAATACCGGCTGCGGCCATGGCATTGATGATGGGAATCATGCCGCTGCGTATTGCTTGCTGGCGGTAATCTGCGATCGCCGCATCCCAGCGCTCACCAAGCATCAGCCGCGCCTCGATAATATTACGTTGCTCCCATGCCGCGTGCGTCAGACGGTCCATGGCAACAGAAATCCCGTTCATGGTATTGCCCAGAAGCATACCCAGCAACGGAATGGCATATTGCGGTGTATACCAGGGATCTTCTCCGAGGATCACGATGAGTGCAAACACTGTCACTGCAAACGATGACAGGAACATGGAAAAGGTGCCGACGGCATAACCCCACCACCCCTTGAAACGCCGCTCCTGGCGGACCATGACCTCCCGTCCGGCAATCAACAGCATCAATATTGACAGCAGCATTATCCAGCCGAAATTGACATTTTCAAAAATAACCTTCAGCACCAGGCCGATCAATGTCAGCTGCAGTGCCGTGCGGATCGAGGCAATGATCAGCTGGCGGCTGATGTTTGAATGCAAGCGCATGGATACCAGTGCCAGTAACAGCACCAGTGAAGCGGCCAGCGCCAGATCGATAACACTCAACTCAATCATTGCTGCCCCGGTATGGATCGTGAAAGCAGAGTACCATCACTGAGTTCATAATATCGATTGGCGACCCGTTCGATTTGCGCCATCTCATGACTGATCCAGATAACGGCAGCCTCGTATTCACGCATGTAGTCGCTAATCACGGCTTCAAGCCGTTGCGTGTTTTCGGGATCAAGATTGGCTGTGGGTTCATCCAGCAGTAATACCCGGGGCCGGTTTGACAGCAACCGCATTAATGCCAGGCGCTGTTTTTCTCCACTTGAAAGACGCATCACCGGCTGTTCCATAATTGCATCCTGCAAACCGATTTGTTCCAGCGGTATCACCACACCATTGCGGAAGTGGTCACCCACCAGCGGCAACCACCAGGCACTTTCCGGTGGCAGCATACCCACCCGGGTGCGCCATACTTGCGGAAGAATATCCACCGCAGGCTTTCCGCTTAGCCAGAGATTGCCCGCGTGTGGATCCATGTCTGCCATGGCCCTCAACAACAGTGATTTACCGCTACCGGACGGACCTGAAATACACAGGCAGTCACCCACATCCACGCTCAACGTGACTGGCCCGACCATCAGGCGGCGCAGCTTTTTGATTTCCAGTAGCGGTCGCGCTTTACTCACGGGCTGTCCAGGTATTGATCAGAACTGATAATCGCACAAAAAGGACCGAATACCGAGGAACTGGAACCAGATACCTACTGGTGGTTCTTCTGTGGTAATTACCGAAACCGGCCGCACGGAATCAGGACTGTATATCAGGGTTTCGTCCATTCAGATGATGTGTTCTTTATGATTCATGCTTCGCCCTGCGGGGCGAGGCACTTTCTCTTGCTTGCCCAAGAGAAAGTACCCAAAGAGAAGGGCACCCGGTGCACTCATCGGCTCACGCCGATGCCCTGCGTTCCTCGCCAATCAGGGGGTGCGCAGAACTCGCTACGCTCAAACAACTGCGCCCCTGATCCCTGATTGTCTGCGGTACTCGGTGAGTGCAGACGGGTCGGGGGTGGCAGATTTGGGGTTTGGTTTTTTGTTTTGACCTTGATCCCGTTGGCGCAGCCGAGCATCGCAGTGAAGTCCGGATGACGCTTGCGCCCTGTTTGAGCGAGTCGAGCATAGCGAGACCGCGAGTTGCGCAAGTGCCGGGCTTCACGAGAAGCACAGGGAACCTGCGTAGCGGGTCAGCCTCCGGGTTCGCCTTTCTTTTGGTACTTTTCTTTGGCAACGCAAAGAAAAGTACATAAACATTTGGGCAAGCAAGAGAAAGTACCTCGCCCCGCAGGGCGAAACCCGGAGCAAAGAAAAGTATCTCGCCATCAAGGCGAAACAAGAAACTGAAAAGTACCCCATACGTCAGTGCGAAACCTGACAAACAACAGAAGACGGGCGCCACAGCGCCCGTCTTCACGACCACATGACCCACTGAACTAGAGGTTATAACCCGTCTCGTCATGCAGTGCGATATCCAGACCCTCGGTCTCTTGATCTGCACTGACACGCAGGCCAATGACGGCATCGACCAGCTTGAGGATAATCCAGCTGAGGACAGCGCAATACACAAAGGTCACGATTACACCAACAAACTGCACCCAGACCTGGCTACCCATGGTCATACCCTCGGCAAGACCCGCGCCACCCAATGTGCCAACAAAGATACCGGCGAGCAGGGTACCGAGAATGCCGCCAACACCGTGCACCGGGAACACATCAAGCGAGTCGTCAATCTTGAGTACCCGCTTGATGTAGGCGGTCGCGAGGTAACAGATCACACCGGCACTCAGGCCGATAATCAGCGCCCCAACCGGGCCAACAAAACCGGAGGCCGGGGTAATGGTACCGAGCCCTGCAACCATACCGGTAACAATACCGAGCACACTGGGCTTGCCATGCCGGACCCACTCCATAAACATCCACGCCAGTGAACCGGCCGCAGCACTGATATGTGTCACCAGCATGGCCATGCCGGCATCACCGTTGGCCGCCAGCGCACTGCCCGCGTTAAACCCGAACCAGCCAACCCAGAGCATGGCGGCGCCAGCCACGGTCATGGTGAGGTTGTGCGGTGGCATCGCGGTTTTCCCAAAGCCCTTGCGTGGTCCAAGCACCAGTGCCGCCACCAGTGCTGCTGCACCGGCATTGACATGTACGACAGTACCGCCGGCGAAATCCAGCAGCCCCATATCCTGCAGCCAGCCGCCACCCCAGACCCAGTGGGTAACCGGGGCATAGACCACAATCAGCCAGATGGCCGAGAACCACAGCATGGCCGAAAATTTCATGCGCTCGGCAAAGGCGCCCACGATCAATGCCGGCGTAATGATGGCAAAGGTCATCTGGAACATTGAAAACACGGTTTCCGGGATGGTGCCGCTCAGACTGTCACGGTCAATCCCGCCATACAGAAACTGGTCAAAACCACCTATCCATTTATTCATGTCGCCGCCGTCACCAAATGCCAGTCCGTAGACAAACACCAGCCACAGGATCGAGACCATGCAGGTAATGGCAAAACACTGCATTAATACCGACAGCACGTTCTTGCTGCGCACCAGGCCACCATAAAACAATGCCAGCCCCGGGATGGTCATAAACAGCACCAGCACAGTGGATGTCAGGATCCATGCAGTATCTGCACCATTCAAATCATCCGCCAGCGCCAGAGACGGCAACAGGCCAGCCAGGACTGCGAACATCACCACTGCATAGCCCTTAGATTTAAGAAGATTCATTTGGCTTCTCCCGCAGTTTATTCTTTTAGATTCATTTTAAAGTGCATCAACCCCGGTTTCACCGGTACGGATGCGGATGGTCTGCTCAAGACTGGAAACAAAGATCTTGCCGTCACCGATCTTGCCGGTGTTGGCAGAATTTCTTATGGCATCAATGACTTGCTCCGCCTTATCGGCCTCAATACCAATTTCAATCTTGACCTTGGGCAGGAAATCCACCACGTACTCTGCACCACGATAGAGTTCTGTATGCCCCTTCTGGCGGCCAAAGCCTTTCACTTCGGTCACAGTGATGCCTTGCACCCCGATTTCGTGCAATGCCTCGCGCACATCTTCGAGTTTGAAAGGTTTGATAATGGCTGTTACTAATTTCATTGGTTTTCTCCGGTTAAATCGGACCCCCTGATCCGGGGCAGCATGATACCAAAAGGGATCAATGGGGTCAGACTCGATTGATCCATTGATCACTCATTGATCACTCATTGATCAAAAAACGGGCGCCGAAGCGCCCGTTAATAACCAACATTTTGTTTTTTAAAATAACTACTTGCCGGAACCCTGTGAACCCACGAATTCCGGGTAGGCTTCCAGACCACATTCGGACAAGTCGACACCGGCGTACTCTTCCTCTTCGCTGACACGAATACCGATGACCATCTTGATGATGAACCAGGTCACCAGACTGGCGACAAAGGTCCATCCAAAGATGACACCCAGGCCCGTCAACTGCGCGACCAGTGTGGCGTCTCCATTGGAGAGGACGACAGCCAGCAGACCCCACATACCCACCATACCGTGGACGGAGATCGCACCAACCGGATCATCAATCTTCATCTTGTCGAGTGTAATGATGGAGAACACCACGATGACACCACCGACGGCACCGATGGCAGTTGCCAGTAACGGTGTCGGGGTCAGCGGTTCAGCCGTAATGGCCACCAGGCCAGCCAGTGCACCGTTCAATGCCATGGTGAGATCTGTCTTACCGAACAGCATACGAGCTGTCAGCATCGCGGCGATGACGCCACCGGCTGCAGCCATGTTGGTGTTAACAAACACCAGCGCAACCGCATTGGCTTCTTCCACATTGGAAATAACCAGTTCGGAACCACCATTAAAACCAAACCAACCCATCCACAGGATGAAGGTACCCAGTGTTGCCAAAGGCATGTTGGCACCAGGAATCGGGCTGATTGAACCATCGGCACGGTATTTACCCTTGCGAGCTCCCAGCAGCAGGACACCTGCTAGGGCTGCGGTCGCACCACACAGGTGCACGACACCGGAACCGGCAAAGTCAAGGAAACCCAGCTGATCCAGAGCGCCACCGCCCCACTTCCAGTAACCCTGTAACGGGTAGATAAAACCGGTCATGACTACAGCGAAGAACAGGAACGCCCACAGCTTCATGCGTTCTGCAACGGCACCGGACACAATCGACATGGCAGTTGCGACAAACACTACCTGGAAGAAAAAGTCCGAAAGACCGGAGTAGTAGGTCTCGCCACCACTCGCAAGCACATCCGCGGTGGCGTTATCATCACCCCCCAGAATGCTGCCAATACCAGGCCACCATGCATTCACGGCCTCGGCCGGGTACATGATGCTGTAACCGTAAAGCATGTACATGATACTGGCGACGGCAAACAGGGAAATGTTCTTGGTCAGGATTTCGGCGGTGTTTTTCGCACGCACCATGCCAGCCTCGAGCATCGAAAAGCCCGCGGCCATCCACATAACGAGTACACCCGATACAAGAAAATAAAAGGTATCCAGGGCATAGCTTAGTTCAGTTAATGCATCCACAATTTATTCCTCCGTGTGCCTGATCAGAGCGCATCCGGACCGGTTTCACCGGTACGAATCCGAACTGTCTGTTCAAGACTGGAAACGAAAATCTTGCCATCGCCGATCTTGCCTGTATTTGCTGCCTTGGAAATGGCTTCTATGACCCTGTCGACCATATCAGCTGCCACGGCGGCCTCGAGTTTTACCTTGGGCAGGAAGTCAACGACGTATTCCGCCCCACGATAGAGTTCCGTATGTCCCTTCTGACGCCCGAAGCCCTTCACCTCGGTTACGGTGATGCCCTGCACACCGATCTCCGAAAGGCCTTCACGGACATCATCGAGCTTGAACGGCTTGATGATTGCAGTTACTAGCTTCATTGCTTATTACTCCTTGATTTAAAGTACCTGCCCTGAAACGCAGGGCAGGCTGTTGTGGTTGAACTTAGAAGGACTTGCCGATAGTGGCGACGAGCTTGGCTTCACAGACATTACTACCACAGTCTGATTTGCTGACGTTGTTGTCGGTATATACCAGGCCGAGATCAACACCGGCCAGGTTCTTGGATAGACCCAGGCTCCAGTCGGTATAGGTACCGCCCAGTGCATCGTCGTCGCTAAATGCGGAACCGGCACTGTAGCCGACGTGTGCACTGAAATCGATCTCATACGGGAACGTGTAATCATAACCGGCCGCCCAGTACCAGGCACTGCTGTCGGAACCGACAAACGCCAGCTCGTCGGAATAGTTCACTGAGGCGCTAAAGCCCCCGTAGCTGCCTTTGGCATAGAACTCGTTGGTATTGAAATCGCTACCACCCGGATACTGGTAGCGCAGGTAACCCAGGTCGTAACCGAAACCATTACCGAATTCATTGGCGTAACCCCCGTACAGGTCGAGTTCGATCTGCGGGTCCGTGGCACCACCGAAGAATTGGGAATCAACGTTCGAGGCCCAGGTACCGAGGTAGATACCACTACTGTGGGACCAGTCAAATCCACCCTGGATAGCAAACTGGTTATCCGTCTGTGAAACACCACGGAAGACGTAATCGCTGGCCAGCGTGACATTGGCTGAAATATCGGCCAGTGCGGTAGATGAACTTGCAAGCAGAGCTGTTGCAATAAGTGTTTTCTTAATCATTTCAAGTCTCCTAAAAGTTAAAGTTGCAAAAGAATGTAGGTGTGCAATGACTACAACTCTGTGCATCAGGGAAAATCACTTGTTTACTAGCATAAGGCGTGCCAATGATTTTTTTTAATTATTAATCAGTATCTTATAGAACATTAAGAGGCTCTCACTAGTCGTACACGCTTTATTCTGGTGCAATACATAATCCTTTATGCACCGTTTTTGTGCGCCATATTGATATCATCCGAACATGGACGCGAGGCGGCTGAATCGTCTATGGTTCCGGGATGCTTAAGACAAAATTTATTGACGATCTCGCCCGCCAGATCAGCGACAGCATCCCGTCCGGTGTAAAGGGACTGCAACAGGATCTCGAGAAAAACATCCACACCCTGTTGCAGGGTGCATTTGCCAAACTCGACCTGGTCACTCGCGAAGAATTTGATACTCAGTCACAGGTATTGTTACGTACCCGGGAAAAACTGGAACAGCTGGAAAAAATTGTTTCCGGGATGGAAGAGAAGAAAAGCTGATCGCGCTTGCGAAGCGCTCCTGCAAAAGCACATCCTGTCGTCGGATATCATCTCCGCAACCAGTAGGAGCGGATCATATCCGCGAATCCACTCATTCAAATCACAGTAATAATCAGAATTTTCCTACACTGATTGTCGAAGGCATGGAACCCCCACGGGGAATTCAAGCGGTTATCCTGAATTCCCTGACTCTCGTGGAACACTCATGTCACTCGCTATCCTCTACAGCCGTGCCTGCGTCGGCATGGATGCTCCACTGGTCACCGTCGAGGTACATCTCTCCAACGGCCTGCCTTCCCTGTCAATCGTTGGTTTGCCGGAAACGGCCGTCAAGGAAAGCAAGGACCGGGTGCGTGGCGCCATCCTGAATTCACAATTCGACTTTCCGGCACGCCGCATCACTATCAACCTGGCACCGGCCGATCTTCCCAAGGATGGGGGTCGCTTTGACCTGGCCATCGCACTCGGAATACTGGCGGCATCAAGACAGATTCCCGATACCGAATTACGGGACTATGAATTCGCCGGGGAGCTGGCGCTCTCGGGTGAACTGCGTGCCGTACAGGGCATCCTGCCAATGACCCTGAAAACCTGCAAGGCACAACGAACACTGGTCATCGCCAGCGGTAATATCGCCGAAGCGACACTGGTAAAAGATGCCAGCATCATTGCCGGAAAACAGCTACTCACCATCACCGAACACTTGACGCAAAGCAGACGACTGGACTGTGAGGCACCTGCGCCCGCCCCTTCTCCGGTCCACAACATAGCGGATCTTGCCGATGTCCGTGGCCAGCACCACGCGCGGCGCGCACTGGAGATTGCAGCGGCTGGAAATCATAGCCTGCTGATGCTGGGTCCGCCCGGAACCGGAAAATCTCTACTGGCGAGCCGACTACCCGGCATCCTGCCGGAAATGAACGAGGCGGAAGCTCTGGAAGCGGCGGCACTCGCCTCGATCAGCGGCATACCGATTGACGTACAACAATGGAAACGCCGTGCCTTTCGTGCCCCGCACCATACAGCGTCTGCCGTGTCACTGGTCGGTGGCGGCTCAAATCCACGCCCGGGTGAAATCTCGCTTGCGCATCATGGCGTGCTGTTTCTTGACGAGCTGCCCGAATTCGACCGCAAGGTACTGGAGGTATTGCGCGAACCACTGGAGAGCGGACATATCATGATCTCGCGTGCTGCGCGCCATGCAGAATTCCCGGCACAGTTCCAGTTAATTGCAGCCATGAATCCCTGCCCCTGCGGCTACCTGGGTGACCCCTCCGGACGCTGCCATTGCAACATCGACCAGATTGAGCGTTACCGCCGCAAGATTTCCGGTCCCCTGCTGGATCGTATTGATATCCATGTCGAGGTACCGCGTGTACCGTATGCCGAGCTGGAAGGACCACCGGGTGAAGCCAGTACCACTGTTCGCAAACGCGTCACACAGGCGCATGAGCGACAACTCCGACGTTGCAAGACCCTGAACAGTCACCTGACAAACCGGCAAATAGAAGAATTCTGTATATTGAAACCCGCTGACCGCCTGTTACTGCAACAAGCAATGGACCGACTGCAACTCTCTGCGCGCGCCTATCACCGGATTCTCAAAGTCGCGCGCACCATTGCAGACCTGGAAGGTACTGCAAGCGTGGCAACCCACCACCTGACAGAAGCCATCAATTACCGGCGTCTGGATCGCCAATAAACCCACGACAGTGAACACGATAAATATCATTGACATCTGAAAGTGTTGGGCAGTCCTGCCAAAGCTGTGCACCTTGACCCGTTCAAGTTTTTGTTGTTTTTGCCGTAATCCCGGATGTTGCCGTGTACAGAGTTCCATCTGTGCGTAAGCAGGAAAAAGTATTTCCCAGGGATACGTATTGCAACTTCAATCCAAAATTCTGCTACTGCTGATCCCACTGATTGTTATACCTATTCTGGTATTGGGCTGGGTGGCCTACAGCCTGCTAATGGAAGATGCCCGCAACCGTACCCAATATCAGATGACCACCCTGCTCAAGCAGATTGAGTCACAAACCGAAATACAGTTACGTACCGCCCGCGCCAACGCCAGTCTGTTTGCAAATACTGCACTGATCAAACAATACATCAGGGAGCAGGCATCCCCGGAAGGCAGGCGTGAACTGGAACGACAAATCATGGATCTGTTGTTCAATTACCAGCTGGCATATCCCGAATATTATGAAATTCGCATCATCACACGCGATGGCAAGGAACAGTTAAGATCGATACTGGGTAGCGGTGCCAACCGGACAACGGACGAATCATCAAGCAGCTACTTTATTGATGCCAGTAACAACCCCGGCATCATCTACACTACTTTTTTCCGCAACCCCGACAACGATCAACCGGCGCTGCTGACCAGCAAACCGCTATACCAGTTATCTAAAAAGGGCGCTCACACAGAAAAAGAACTCTACGGTTATCTAATGTTAACCATAGACCTCGATTTTCTGGAAACGCAAGCCAGAAACGAAAAAGGGAGTCGGAATAGCAAGGTCTTCTTCACTGATGACAGCGGCACCATCCTGTTTCATCGTTCAACAACACTGATCGGAAAACAGTTGCCTGCAGACCTGTTTATCAAATCGAAACTAAACGCCATAGGCAGCACCTGGATTGACGGACACTACATGGGTAAAGACGCCCATTTCCAGGTTTTAAAGCTGCATGACTGGCTCTATGCCTTCGTTGCATATCAGGAAGATGAACTGTTAGCAAAGAGCCACCGTTTTGGATGGAACGTTACCCTTATCGTATCCTTTGCCATCTTGCTGGCCACAACCTTTCTGTTTGGCATCCTCAGAAAACTGCTCATCAGGCCCATCCAGAAACTCAAACTGGCCGCCAGTGAAATAGGCCGGGGACAGGTACTCGTGCCTATTGATGTTGAGTCCGATGACGAAATCGGTGAACTGGCCGCGACGTTCAGGGAGATGGGTGAGAATCTCCATCAATATCATGAACAGGTACGTTACGTAGCATACCATGACAGCCTGACCGGTCTCCCCAACCGACGGATGTTCAAGGATTATCTGAACAGGGCCACAGCAGAGGCGCGACGCAACCTGCGTGGGGTGGCTGTGCTGTTCCTGGACCTCGACAACTTCAAACGCATCAACGACACCCTGGGCCATCAAGCCGGTGACATGCTTCTGAAAGCTTTTTCAAACAGGCTAGCAAAACACCTGCGGGAAACAGACATCGTTTCTCACACCTCCCCGGAAGAGGCCTCCAGGGTAGTCGCTCGACTGGCCGGGGACGAATTTATTATTCTTCTGCCCGGAACCAGTAGCCCCGGCGAGGTACAACAAATCGCCAGCCGCATCCTCAAGTCACTCCTGGAACCCTTTGTCATCTCACTGCAGGAACTGCACATCAGCGCCAGCATCGGCATCGCCATGTACCCGGAAGACAGTGAAACTGCCAGCGAGCTTTTGAGGTACGCAGATATAGCCATGTACCATGCCAAAAAGCTTGGGCGAAACACCTTTCAGTTTTACTCCAGAAAGATGAATGAAGAATCGGCCCAGAAACTGAAGATAGAGGGCAAACTGCGCCATGCGCTGGAAAATAACGCATTGGAATTGCATTACCAGCCACAGGTAAATCTTGTTAATGGACAGATATCCGGTGTCGAGGCACTGCTGCGCTGGGAAGACCCCGAACTGGGCAAGGTCCCGCCGGATGTCTTCATATCCATTGCCGAGGAATATGGCCTGATCGTGGAAATAAGCGAGTGGGTCATCAATGAGGCTTGCCGCCAGGCACAACACTGGAAAAGGATATTTGGCATGCCGATTACCATGTCAATCAACATATCTGCTGTTCACTTTAATAACCAGAACCTTGAAGCGATGATTGCAAGCGCCCTGAAGGCTACCGGGCTGAATCCAAGACATCTGGAACTGGAACTGACAGAAACAAGCATCCTGCATGACCTGAACCAGGCAGTCGAAACACTCGAGGCCTTCAAGGATATGGGGCTGCGGCTTGCACTGGACGACTTCGGGACCGGGTATTCATCTCTCAGTTACCTGATGAAACTCCCCTTTGACAGACTCAAGATCGACCAGAGCTTTATCCGCAACCTGAAGACGGAAACCAAGGGCACAGCTATCGTTTCTGCCATCATCAGCATGTCCCACAGCCTGGGCATGTCCGTGATAGCTGAAGGTGTGGAACAGGAAGAACATATGCAGATCCTGTTACAAATGCATTGTGATCATATCCAGGGCTATCACATTTCACGTCCACTGACTGCGCATAAATTAGAAGATTTCATCAGGCACAGCACAAGACAAAGCGCATAACCAGCAAGATCTACGTAACAATATCACCCGCCCTCAAAAACATAGTCGTGCCGCAGGAACACAGCGGATTATGATGATGTCGTCAACAAGTAAAGAAAAACAAGATTCAAAAGGAACATAACAAGAGCGCCCCCCTTTCACACCAGCAACGGGTTACGCTCCATTAATGGCTCGGCATGCCTGGATGCAATAGCAGGATTCGGGTGCGCCAGGTCGTGAATAAACTCGGACAGCAGGGAATAATGCCGCTTACGTTCAATGATTGTCGCCTTCTCCAGCGTCTTGTCGATCCATACCGGAAGATCGGCATTGAAACGTGAGGCTGATTGATAGCGCACACGCCGCAGTCTTCGCAGGATCAATTCCTTTTTCCCGTAAGGCAACTCACCTGTCAACATTTCATAGGTAACGACACCCAGCGAATAGATGTCCGAGACGTTGCTGCCGGCATAACCCTGCAGGTATTCCGGTGCCGTGTAATTGCGGGTACCGGGCATATTCTGCCGCTCCAGTGGCGTGCTGATCTCCTCGATACCGGCGATCTTGGTGGAACCAAAATCGATAATCTTTACCATGCCGTGTTCATCGATCATGATGTTCTCGGGCTTCAGGTCCTGGTGAATCATTTCCTGGCGGTGAAAGGCACGCAGCCCTGCAGCAATCTGCTGCACGATGTTGCGCACCGCCTCAATCACGGGCTGCGGGTTGTCATGCATCCACTACCGCAGTGTCTGTCCTTCAATATATTCGGTGACATAGTATAAGCAATGCCTGTTTGCACGTGGTGCGAGGAATTTCAGCAGGTGCTGATTCTTGATACGGCGTCCCGCCCATTCCTCGTGCAGGAAACGGTCGATATATTCCGCATCATCATCATAGTTGACAGATGGCGTCTTCAGAATCACCCGGGTATGCGTCTCGCGGTCCTGCGCCAGATACACCTGGGTACGTTTGCTGGCATACAGCTCGATACCCATGGCACGGCTGAGATAGTTCTTGTCCTCGGATATGTGCACACGGTGATCATGCGTCAGGCATTCGAACTTGCCCTGGCGCATACGATAGATACGGGTATCGCCGACATGAAACAGGTGTGCCGTTGCTGACTTGATCACCAGCACACTCAGGGTGGTCACCATGGCACTTGTGGATTCGTAGTGGTGATGACCCTGTGCATACAGCCAGCGATTCAGGGCTGACAGTATCTTCTCACCCGCTGTCTCGGCGCTCCAGGACTCCGGCGTGGTGAAGTAGTCTGTGAGAAATCCGCGAACACAGGCCTCGGCGGCCTCTTTACCTGCCTCACTGCCGCTCATGCCGTCGGCAATGACCGCGGCAATCCCCTTGGTATTCAATAAAGACATATCCGGCACACGGATACCGCAGGCATCATCGCTGGAATCCTTGATGCCGGCTTTGCTGTACTGGCCGCTGGAAATTTTCAGGGCAGTAGACATAAACAAATAGGGCGCTCAGTGCCCGGTTAACTCAGCACACCGATCTCGGCATTTGCCTTGCGTAAATTTCTGGTAAATAGTCGCAACAGGTTTCCCAACATCTTGACCTTGATGGGGCTGTGATCGGCCATCATATCATCGAAGTCATCGATATCGAGTTTGTAACAGAAGGCATCCACATCGACGGTCACTGTTGCAGAACGTTCGGAGCGTTCTATCCATGCCATTTCTCCGAACACCAGGCCCTGTGACAGGGTAGCCAGGCGTTTCGTATTACCATCAGGCAGCACCATCTTGATACTGACCTGTCCCTGCGCAAGCAGATACAGCTGGCTCGCCGGTTCGCCCTGACTAATAATGGTCTCTCCCTGCCTGTATTTCTGCCTCGTCAGCCTCCCACTGATCACATCGATTTCGTCAGCGTCCAGCCCATCAAACAGTTCAAATTCCTCCAGTGAGACAGGGGCACCGGTGATGTCACCCGCGCCCAGTATCTGCTCTTCACAATACTCCAGCGCACAGTCATCCTCAAAACACAGCCACAGTGACTCATTACCGCCCTTTAACTTCCTGCGTATATATCTGCCAAGCTCTGGATAAGGGTCGCAATTTGCAAATACCAGGCTCTTTTCCCTGTCAGCCAGCTTCAATAACAGCTGGCAGAACAGGCGGCAGGTGCTTTGATCGAGTGTCAGCACGCGCTTGAGATCAACGACAAAGTAATCTGCAGTCTGACTTTTCCTGACGATTTCATTCACTACGACTTCCGCCGTAGAAAAATTGAGATCACCCTGAACTTCAAGAACACAAATGCGATGTGCCTCCTCTTGCAGACGCCTGCGTTCAAATGCGCCACGCATATGCTTCGATGTAAGGTGACTGCCGTCATATGACCGGCGAATCACAGATTTGCCAGGCTGCACAACATTGAACATGTGCAGATTGAAATCCATGGATATTCTGTTACAAACTTCGATACCACGCACACTGTTACCACGCTTATCCAGCGGCGGGGAGAACACGCCTATACCCAGTTTTCCGGGAAGCACGGCAACAATGCCGCCGGCAACTCCACTCTTGGCCGGCATACCTACCTTGTATATCCACTCACCTGCATAGTCATACATACCACAGGAACCCATCACACTGAGCACGTTCTCTACATACTCGCCACGTATGGCACGTTCCCGAGTGACGGGATTAATACCTGCATTGGCCAGTGTCACACCCATAATCGCAAGATCACGACAGTTAACCGAGACCGAGCATTGCCTGAAATACAGTTCGAGCGTCTCAGTCGGGTCATCCTCGAGAATATTGAAATTTCTCAGCATGTAACCAATCGCGCGGTTACGATGCCCTGTTTGGCTTTCAGACTGGTAGACAGCCTCGTCTATTGTCAGGGGGCGTCCAGCATAGACAGACATCATATCCATAACGCGGTTGATCTTTTTGTCAAAACCATACCCCATTACCTGTCCGGCCGATGCAATGGCACCGGCATTGATCATCGGGTTCGCGGGCTGGCCGGTGTCCGGATCCAGGCTGATGGAATTGAATGCATCACCGGTCGGCTCTACACCGATCTTTTTCAGGATATCGGTACGACCGTTGTCCTCCAGCGCAAGACCGTAAACGAACGGCTTGGATATCGACTGGATTGTGAACTCCTGACGGCTGTCACCCACTTCATAGACATGACCCTCGGTAGTGGCCACTGAAATACCGAACGAATCACTGCATGCCTTGGCAAGCTCGGGTATGTAATCTGCAACTTCACCCGAATCAAGGCCGGCAAACCTCTCCCTGAGGCCATGCAGATAATCAAGTATCGGTGAATCTATGACGGAGAAATCCGGGGAAGCATCTGCGGCAGCCGCACTATGAGTGGTATTTATCATTGAGTACTCATGTAAATTTTAGGAACAATAATCGCGGATACAATCCGCGATTCATTACGTCACTTCAATCATCTGCACCGTGCCGTCCGGCAACACCTCGGCCATATGACCTTCGGGTTCTTCAAGGAATAGCGCCACGATTACCAGTGCCAGTACACCGGTCAGCATAATGGCATAGCGCCAGCCGTTCTCACCACCGAACATCAGCGCGATGGTTGGCAGACTCAGCGCGGCAGCGGCAGAACCGAAATTACCCCAGCCACCGTAAACACCTTCAGCAACACCAACCTGCCGGGCCGGAAACCACTCGCTGATCATGCGGATACCAATCACAAAACCGGCACCGACAAAACCCATCAGGAAACGCATCATGGCCAGGCGCTCGAAACTGTCGGCGAATGCAAATCCGAAACAGAGAAAGCTGGAGGTGAACAGCAGAATGGAGTAAACACGCCGCGGCCCAAAGGCATCCACCAGCATGCCGATGATGATGCGCGCCGGGATGGTCAGCGCTACATTCAGGATCAGCAGCATCTTGACCTGCTGGTCAGTGAGATCGAACGCCTCGCGTATGGAGGCAATCAGCGGTGCGTGATTGAACCACATAAAGAAAGTCAGGAAAAAAGCAAACCAGCTAAGGTGCAGGATGCGTGTCTTTCCCGAGAACGAGAATAAATTGAGTTTTGATTCCGACATGGTGACTCCTTTGCATATGCGCAACCTTTGCATATGCGCAACCTTCATTGGATGCACTTGGTAACTTTCCGACTTCAGCAGCAAGGAGCGTGCCATCCATGCCTGTGGCGACACCGGAAATCGTTCACACATGGACTCTTTAATATTTATATTCAATCTGTTGAGGCCATTTACCCAGGTTGCGTTGACATGTCTTGCACATTCGTCGCTGTACCACCGGAAGCTCCGGATCAGAGCCGCAATGTCAGTTTGCAGTGCAATCTCAACCGGTGCGCACCAGCCTGGTGCATTTAAATAGCCTGCAGGTTTTCACCTGATGGTTCGCTTGCATCTGTTGCCAGAGGTCCAATCCACTGTACTACAAAAATTATGCAGAAAAATCAGCACCTACCAAACGGCTGGCGCTATAAGCGATCTGCCATGAACATACCGGCACGCTTTCTGCATTGCTGAGGTTGTGTTCGTTTCATTACACAATTTTTCCAGCGGATCCTGCTATTCAGACAAGATAGCCGGCGTCCTGGCAATGCTCAGATAATGACCAGCGCTCCAGAGGACCAGAGCATGAGTGCACAACCAGAATCTGTCATACCCGAGGAAATGGGAAGCACTAATCGCACGGGTCTGGATAAAGCCTCAATCAAGTGCGCGTTTCTCGATCATCTGTTTTTCCTGCAGGGAAAATTTCCCTCAATAGCCACGTTCAACGACTATTACCTGGCCCTGGCCTATGTGGTTCGGGACCGCCTGCTGCATCGCTGGATTAATACTGCAGCAACCTACACCCGGGAGGGTTCACGCACCGTGGCATACCTATCAGCCGAGTTCCTGATGGGGCCGCATCTGGGTAACAACCTCGTCAATATGGGGATCTTTGATACCACCCATGACGCCATGAAAGAACTCGGGCTGGATCTGGAACAGATGCTTGATCAGGAAGAGGAGCCGGGGCTCGGCAATGGCGGACTGGGGCGACTCGCCGCCTGTTACCTCGATTCCCTGGCGACGCTGGAAATGCCTGCACTGGGATACGGCATCCGCTATGAGTATGGCATCTTTCACCAGGAGATCCGTGATGGCCGGCAGATCGAACTAACTGACAAGTGGTTGCGATTTGGCAATCCCTGGGAAATCGTCAGACCGGAATGGACCGTCGAGGTCAAGTTCGGCGGCCACACTGAACGCTATATCGATGAACAGGGCAGGCAGCGGGTACGCTGGCATCCGGACAGAATCGTGATGGGTATACCGTATGACACCCCGGTACTGGGATGCCGCTGCAATACCGCCAACACACTCCGGCTGTGGCGTGCCGATGCGCCGGAGTCCTTCGACTTTACTGCATTCAACGAGGGGGATTACTACCGCGCAGTGGAAAGCAAGATCGTTTCCGAAAACCTGACCAAGGTACTCTACCCCAACGACGAACCGGCACAGGGCAAGCAACTGCGGCTCGAGCAGCAGTTCTTTTTTGTTTCCTGCGCCCTGCAGGACATGATCAGGATTCTGCTGCGCCAGCGGCTGCCACTGGACAAGTTCCACGAAAAATTTGCCATACAACTCAACGACACCCACCCTGCCATCGCCGTGCCGGAGTTGATGCGCCTGCTGGTTGACGAGCACGGACTGGTCTGGGAAGTTGCCTGGGACATCACAGAGAAGACCTTCGCCTACACCAATCACACCCTGCTGCCCGAAGCACTGGAATGCTGGCCGCTGCCGCTGTTTGCGAGCCTGTTGCCCCGTCACCTGGAAATCATCTACGAGATCAATGACCGCTTTCTCGACAAGGTACGCATCTGGTGCCTGGGCGACCCCGGACATATTTCACGCATGTCGATTATTGGGGAAGACGGTGAACGCTCGATACGCATGGCGCATCTGGCCTGTGTCGGCAGCCACGCTGTCAACGGCGTTGCGGAACTGCATACAGAATTACTGAAAACCAATGTATTGAAGGATTTTCATGGCTTCTCACCCGGCAAATTCAGCAATAAGACCAATGGCGTCACCCCGCGACGCTGGATCGTGCTCGGTAATCCGCGGCTTGCCGATCTACTGAGTGAGACACTGGGGGAAAACTGGGCGAAAGATCTGGAAATACTGCGCGGCCTCGAACCGCTGGCAGAGAATACGGACTTCCGTGCACACTGGCGTGACATCAAGCATCACAACAAGGTCAAGCTTGCGCACCACCTGAGACAATGCACCGGCATAGCAGTCGACCCTGACTCACTGTTCGACGTACAGGTCAAACGTATTCACGAATACAAGCGCCAGCACCTTAACGTGCTGCATATCATCGCCCTGTACAACCGCATCAGGCAGGATCCGGATGCCGATATTCTGCCGCGCACCTTTATTTTTTCCGGCAAGGCGGCGCCGGGTTACCACATGGCAAAACTGATTATCCGCCTGATTACCGGCGTTGCGGATATCGTGAACCGGGACCCTGCAGTGCGTGGACGGCTGAAGGTTATTTTCCTGCCGAACTTCAATGTCAGCAACGGCCAGCGTATCTACCCGGCCGCTGACCTGTCGGAGCAAATCTCGACGGCAGGTAAGGAAGCATCCGGGACCGGTAATATGAAATTCTCCATGAACGGAGCGCTGACCATCGGCACCCTGGACGGCGCAAACATCGAAATAAGAGAGGCAGTAGGCAGGGAAAACTTCTTTCTGTTTGGCCGCACGGCCGATGAGCTCGAAACAATGGAAAGAGAACAGCAAGGCCCTGCTGAATTCATCCGGGATAACCCGGAATTGCAGGAGGTGGTTCAGTTGATTCGCAGCGGCCTGTTTTCACGAGGTGACTCCGGCCTGTTCCAGCCACTGCTTGATTCACTGCTTCATTACGATCCTTACTACACGTACGCAGACTTCGCTTCATACCTTGCCTGCCAGCAACAAGTCTCGGACGCATTCAGTGATGAAGACAAGTGGGCACGAATGTCCATACTCAACACGGCTCGCATGGGATGGTTTTCCTCAGACCGGTCAATCCAGGAATACTGTGACGACATCTGGAATCTGTCACCTGTCCCCATCCGGCTGGAAGGAAACGATGGACTCGGCTTTCTGCAGAGCCTGCAATGATATGAGCATAGACTGGAAAAAATATGACCCGGGTGAGTTCTACGACGAACTCATCAGCACGCCCGGTTATGCCCGTGCACCGGCCCGCCACCTCACTTCATGGTTGCGTTCACTGTCGGACGAGGAACTGCAGGCGCGCAAACTTGATGCCGAACTGGCCATAATTGACAAGGGTGTCACTTTCACCGTCTACAGCGACGGCGAAAACATAGACCGTGCCTGGCCATTTGACGTCATCCCGCGGACCATGCCGATACGGGAGTGGCGTGTCATTGAAGCCGGTCTGAAACAGCGCCTGCAGGCGCTCAACCTGTTCATTCATGACCTGTACCATGCGCAAAAGATAATCCGTGACGGCGTTGTCCCCAAATCGCTGATTGCAGGATCAAAAGGCTTTCACAAGGAATGCATCGGCATCACCCCCGCTCACAATGTCTGGGCCCATATCTGCGGCAGTGACCTGGTGCGCGACAGTGACGGTACGGTCTATGTGCTGGAGGATAACCTGCGTGTTCCTTCCGGTGTTTCCTACATGATCGAGAACCGCGAGGTAACCAAGCGCATCCTGCCGGAACTGTTCGAGAACAACAACATACTGCCGGTGGACGACTATCCCGATCAGCTGCTGGAAATGCTGCGGTCAATCTCGCCGAGCCGGCGTGCACGCCCCGAAGTCGTGGTACTCACGCCCGGCATCTACAATTCGGCCTATTTCGAGCATGCCTTCCTCGCCCGCAGCATGAGCGCCGAACTGGTCGAGGGTACTGACCTGATGGTAGACGAGGATGATTTTGTCTACATGAAAACCATCCAGGGGATGGCCCGTGTGGATGTGATCTACCGGCGAGTCGACGACCTGTTCCTGGACCCGGAGACCTTCAAGCCGAAATCGGTACTGGGCGTCCCCGGCCTGATGCGCGCATGGCGCAAGGGTAATGTTGCACTGGCCAATGCGCCGGGTTGCGGAGTCGCAGATGACAAGGTTGTATATTCATACGTACCGGACATCATCCGTTACTATCTGGATGAGGCCCCGTTGCTGCCGAATGTGCCAACCTACCGCTGTAACGATAAAAAGGAACGCGAACACGTACTCGCCAACCTGGAGACCATGGTTGTCAAACCGGCGAATGAATCGGGCGGCTACGGTATGCTGGTGGGCCCGCAGTCAACCGCGATTGAACGCGAGGAATTCCGCCGACTCATCAGCACCAACCCGCGCAACTACATTGGCCAGCCGGCATTGAAGCTGTCGACGGCGCCGACACTCTGCGACCACACACTGGAACCACGGCATCTTGACCTGCGGCCATTCATCCTGCAGGGACGTGAATCCTATGTAACCGCCGGTGGCCTTACCCGGGTTGCAATGAAGAGCGGCTCGCTGGTCGTCAATTCGTCCCAGGGTGGCGGCAGCAAGGACACCTGGGTTGTGGATAACGAGGCCCGATGATGCTATCACGGGTTGCCAGACGCATTTACTGGATGGCGCGCTACATCGAGCGCGCTGAAAATACTGCACGTCTCGTCAACACCTATCATTTCCTGTTGCTTGACCTGCCACGCGGCACCCAGGTCGGCTGGGATGCGCTGCCCTTGATCACCGGTGGATACAGCCAGTTTGAGGAACGTTACCAGCGTCATGATGAACGCAACACGGTCAAATTCCTGCTGGCCGACAACACCAACCCGGGCGCACTGATTAACTCGATTTCCTATGCACGCGAAAATTGCCGTACCTCTCGCGAAGTGCTGCCCGGCCAGGCCTGGGAGCAGATCAACGAGTTGCAGCTGTATGCAAATGCGCATGTCAGTGACGCCCTGCCGCGCCGTGGTCGTTTCGATTTTCTGACCGAAATTATTCACCGCTGCCAGCAACTGACCGGCCTGCTTGCCGGCACCATGAGTCACGACCACGCCTATGATTTTGTCCGCATCGGGCGCAATCTGGAACGTGCCGAGATGACTACGCGTGTCCTGGATATCGGCGCCATGAGCCTGAACAATCCTGACGAGTCCGGCAGTATCGACGTACATGTCTGGACCAGCATGCTGCGCGCCCTGAATGCCTACCAGATGTACCGCAAGGATGTACAGCACGGCGTCCACTGTGCGGATGTTGTCGGCTTTCTGTTACAGAATGATTATCTGCCACGCTCGGTTGCCCATTGCCTTGACCAGGTCGAGGAATGCCTCGGCAACCTGCCGAATCACAAGGACACACTCAAACCTGTACGGGAGGTATACCACCGCGTGTCCCGCATAAAACCGGACAAGCTCAATGCCGGCACACTGCACGCAGAGGTCGACCGGCTGCAGATCGGGATCTCCAGTATACACACACAGATTCGCAATACCTGGTTCGCATAGGCAACCCTGACTTCGATATGAACATTTCAAACTCATTCCCGCGCCAGGGGGACAAGCAGAACTCGGAATTTTTCGAGGAGTATCTGATTCGTCTGCTGCAAGAGCGCGACAGCATCGGACTGACCGATATGATCGACCAGATCGAAGCCCTGATGATCACGGTCGATCCCGGCCAGTCCATCCGCTATATCGGCGAACTGGCCTTGATGACCCCCTACCAGTACCTGGTGACGCTGGAAAGCAAGAGTCACTGGACACATATCCTGCGTGTCGATATGAACTCGCCGGATCTGCTGATACGCGAAGTCAAAGACCGACGCACACGGGGCATCTTCCGCAGCCTCAACGAGGTCTACCCCATCGGGGCACGCAAGCCCAACAGCCGCTACATGGGAGAAGTCCTGCGCGTGCAGGACATGCACGGTGTGGTCGATTGCCAGCAGCAACGGCAATTCCGCTTCTTCTCCCCGGACGATGTCCGCAAGCTGGAACTGCCCGGCAACCTTGCCATCGTCAAACCGTCACCCTACACCCACAACATCGTCTGTTACATGGAGCGCCCGCTCGACCAGCTGCGCATTTATGCCCTCGGTAACAGCAGCATTAACTCCGAGGTACAGGATGTCTACCTGGCTGCCAAGGAATTGCAGAAAAAACTGCGCATCGACAACCTGATCCTGCCCATCGATCATCTTGCCACACGCATCTACAGCCAGAATCGGGAGGTTGCAATCCTTGAATGGCTGTCCCTGTCCAGTTTCTACTACTGGGGTTCCTACAACATCAGCGACCAGAACTCCTCAACAAATATCACCAAGAGCGTGCACCAGAGCAGTGAAATACACAGCCCCGCCAAGGTGTTCACCGCCAGCAACACACCCTACTTCGTCAACCATCTTGATGGGTTGCCATCGCCCACCGAGACCTTTGCGCGCAACTATGGCCCGCGACTGCATCACATCGCAATGGCCGTGCGCGACGGCGAAACCGATGGCAGGGAAAACATCGAGCATGTGGTCAGCCAGATTGCCGCGCAGGGGCGTGACTTTCTGCTCGATGTCATTGGCTCCAGGGACCAGGGGCTGAAGCAGATATTCTCCAGCGCCTCGGAGCACTCCTCACTTATCATCGAGTATGTACAGCGCTTCGGTGATTTTCAGGGCTTCTTCACCAAGGAGAATGTTGCCGACCTCACACATGCTGCGGGCGTCGAGGAGGAATTACTGGAACTACAGGCACAATCACAGGCGGAATCCGGCTATGCCCGCCAGTAAGGACACGACCGGAACCGCTGCAAGAGCTTGCGTCAACCAGAATATGGGGTCTATGTAAGATGAAGAAACGCTTTCTGAAAACCAAACCGGTCTGCAAGGTAACATTCGAGCTACCGCAAGAGGCAACCACTGGCGCCAGCAAGGTTGCACTGGTGGGAGAATTCAACAGCTGGGATACCGAATGCACCCTGATGAAGCGGCGCAAGGACGGTTCCTACAGCATCACCATTGATCTGCCCGCCAACAGGGAATACCAGTTCAAGTACCTGATCGACGACATATGCTGGGAGAATGACTGGGGTGCCGATAACTACCGGCCCAACAGTATCGGTGACTGCGAAAATTCAGTCGTGGTCGTTTAGGGACAACCTCATTGTCCGGCGTGCACGCAGGGTATCGTAACAACCAGTACGGCTGACGAGGCACGTAATATATGGCAATCAGGGTCGCGATCAATCACAAGACCGACTACCGCTTTGACCGCCCGGTAAAGGTGTCACCGCATGTGGTGCGGCTGCGCCCGGCACCGCATACCCGCACCCCGATCGAAGCCTACTCTCTCAAGGTGCTGCCAGAGAATCACTTCATCAACTGGCAACAGGATCCTTTTGGCAATTACCTCGCCCGCCTGGTATTTCCCGAGCCGGTTCGGGAAATGTCCTTTGAGGTGGACGTGGTCGCCGAGATCGTGACCATCAACCCGTTTGATTTCTTCGTAGAGGAATACGCGCAGCACTATCCTTTCAAATATACCCCGCACCTGAAAAAGGAACTGTTCCCCTACCTGGAAATCACCGAGGACGGTCCACTGCTGCTGCAATGGCTGTCCGGCGTCGATCGTTCAGGGCAGGAGGTGAACAACTTCCTGGTGGACATCAACAAACGGCTGGAGCAGGACATCGACTATTCCATCCGCATGGAGCCCGGCATCCAGTCCTGTGAGGAAACCCTCGAAAAAGCCCTTGGCTCCTGCCGCGATAGCGGCTGGTTGCTGGTACAGATCCTGCGACATCTGGGACTGGCGGCACGTTTTGTATCCGGCTACCTGCTGCAACTGACACCGGACGAGAAACCGCTGGAGGGTCCCACCGGCACCGACCATGACTTCACCGATCTGCATGCCTGGGCCGAGGTGTATATACCGGGTGCCGGCTGGCTGGGACTTGATCCGACCTCGGGTCTGTTCGCCGGCGAGGGCCATATCCCGCTGGCCTGCACACCCCATCCCGTCAGTGCCGCACCCATCACCGGCACAACCGATGAATGCGAGGTGGAGTTCAGTTTCCACAACCAGGTGCAACGCCTCCACGAGGACCCGCGGGTCACCAAGCCCTATACCGAAAACCAGTGGCAAACCATCCAGGCCCTGGGGCATAAGGTCGATGCCGACCTGGCGGCAGGCGACGTACGCCTCACCCTCGGCGGCGAACCGACCTTCGTCTCCATCGACGACATGGAATCAGCCCAGTGGAATGATGCCGCGCTTGGGAAGCACAAGCGTGACCTGGCAGGTGACCTGCTGCTGCGCCTGTGGCAGCGCTTCGCGCCCGGTGGCCTGTTGCATTATGGACAGGGCAAATGGTATCCGGGTGAACCGGTACCGCGCTGGTCGCTGAACTGTTTCTGGCGTGTCGATGATGAACCGGTATGGCATGACCCGGAACTGATTGCCCGCGACGACGTCGACTATGGCTGCGGGTCAGCCGAGGCACAGCAGTTCGCCACGGAACTGACCCGCAGACTGGGATTGCATGAACAGTTCCTGCAACCCGCCTATGAGGACACGCTCTACTACCTGTGGAAGGACGGCTGCCAGCCGGTGAACGTCGACCTCCTCGGGACTGACCTGAAGAAACCCGACGAACGGCGCCGGCTGGTGGAGCTGCTGGCCGGCGACCTCGGGCAGCCTGCTGGCTATGCCCTGCCACTGCGCTGGGACGACAGCGACAATGCCTGGGAAAGCTGCAACTGGAAATTTCGCCGTGGTCACATGTTCCTGATGCCGGGCGACTCGCCCATGGGACTGCGCATGCCCCTCGATGCCCTGCCCTGGGTAGCCGAGGAGGAACGCGACATCGAACCGGAGCGTGATCTGTTTGCACCGCGTCCGGCGCTGGGAGACTACTACAGTGAAGTCACCCGCCGTTTCAGCCATTTTCAAGCGGCTGAGGAAGTCCACCCCGAAATCAGGCAACAGGATCCGGCGGACAACGGAACACACATGCGACAACGGATCGAAGTGACCCACACGGCACTGTGTGTCGAGGCCCGCAAGGGCCTGCTGCGCGTCTTCCTGCCACCGACCACACACCTGGAGCACTATCTGGAGCTGCTCGCCGCGGTGGAGCTGACCGCGGCCCGGCTACAGACACCGGTACGCATTGAAGGCTACGAGCCACCGCGGGACTGGCGCATCCGCAAGCTGGCAGTGACACCCGACCCGGGGGTCATCGAGGTCAATATTCACCCGGCGCATAACTGGGAGGAACTGACCGAAACAACCGAGACCCTCTACGCCGAGGCACGTCTGGCACGGCTGGGGACAGAGAAGTTCATGCTGGACGGACGCCACACCGGCACCGGTGGCGGCAATCATGTCACCCTCGGTGGTGCCACGCCGGCCGACAGTCCGTTCCTGCGCCGGCCCGATCTGCTGCGCAGCCTGCTGACCTACTGGCAGCATCACCCCGGCCTGTCCACCCTGTTCTCCGGCATGTTCATCGGCCCGACCAGCCAGGCACCGCGCATCGACGAGGCACGCGATGACAGCCTCTACGAACTCGACATCGCCTTTCAACAGATGCCGGACGGCGACGTGACCGAACCGTGGCTGGTGGACCGGCTGTTGCGCAACCTGCTGGTGGACCTTACCGGTAACACCCATCGGGCGGAGTTCTGCATCGACAAGCTCTACTCGCCGGACTCGGCGACCGGACGCCTGGGTCTGGTGGAATTCCGTGCCTTCGAAATGCCGCCCCACGCACGCATGGGCCTGGTACAAATGCTGTTGCTGCGTACCCTGATCGCACGTTTCTGGGACCAGCCGTACCGGCACAAGCTGGTGCGCTGGGGCACAGAGTTGCATGACCGCTTCATGCTGCCGCACTATGTGTGGTCCGACATGCAGGACGTCGTCTGCGATCTTCAACGCGCCGGTTACCCCTTTCAGCTGGAATGGCTGGATCCTTTCCTGGAATTTCGCTTCCCGCATTATGGTTCGGTCAGCGTGCAGGATATCCGCCTCGACCTCCACACCGCACTGGAACCCTGGCACGTGCTGGGCGAGGAAATGAGCAGCCAGGGCACCGCACGCTTCGTCGACTCCTCGGTGGAGCGCGTGCAGGTCAAGGTCAGTGGACTGACGGAGAGCCGCTACGTCGTTAGCTGCAACGGACGCCGCGTGCCGCTGCACAACACCGGCACCCATGGCGAATATGTGGCCGGCGTGCGCTTCCGCGCCTGGCAGCCGCCGTCAGCACTGCACCCCACCATCGGCATCCATGCTCCCCTGGTCTTCGATATCATCGACACCTGGAACGGCCGTTCCATCGGTGGCTGTACCTACCATGTCGCCCACCCCGGCGGGCGTCACTACGATGTATTCCCGATCAATGCCTATGCGGCCGAAACCCGCCGCGTCAGCCGCTTCTGGAATTATGGCCATAGTGCAGGTCCCCTTACACCACCGCCGGACCTCGCGCAGCTGGCGAAGTTCTTTCCCGAAGGACATGTGCCGGGAACCATGGCACCCCCGGCAGAAGAGATCAATCCGGAATATCCCTGCACCCTGGACCTGCGATACCGCAGTGGATGTGGGTAAGATGTAAGTATGAAGGCAACCGACCCCAGTCCCTCTTGCGCCGCCTACCGGCAACAACCGACCGGCTATGACGAAATGTGCACCGGCCAGGGCGAGGTACGCCAGCACTGGCGCTACCTCATCAATGCACTGGATGACATGGGACCCGAGGTGCTGCAGCAACGGCAACGCGACACGGTACGGATGCTGCGCAGCGACGGTGCCACGTACAATGTCTATGGCCGGCAAGACGGCCTTAACCGAACCTGGCAACTTGACCCGGTCCCGCTGTTGCTCAGCAGCAGCGAATGGGCCGGTCTCGAAACCGGTCTGATGCAGCGCGCTGAGTTGCTCAATCTGATCCTGCAAGATCTCTACGGACCACGCAGCCTGATAAGCAAGGGCATAATCCCGCCCGATCTGGTCTATGCCGACCCCAGCTTCCTGCGCCCCTGTGTCGTCTCGACGCCCGGCAACCCACCGGCATTGACCCTGTACGCCGCAGACCTGGTGCGCAGCACGGATGGCCGTTACCGCATACTGAGGGATCATACCCAGGCCCCATCGGGCATGGGCTATGCGCTGGAAAACCGTACTGTCATGTCGCGCCTGATACCCAGTCTGTTTCGCGACTCCCACCCGCACCGGCTGGCTCCTTTCTTCCGGCGCCTGCGCGAATCGCTGGCCACCCTTGCCCCTGCCGTCGGGCATAAGGAACCGCGGGTGGTCATCATGACACCCGGACCGCACAACGAAACCTATTTCGAGCACCTCTACCTGTCCAACTACCTCGACTACTCCCTGATCGAGGGATCCAACCTGACCGTGCGTGATGACCGTGTCTGGCTCAAGTCCGTCAGCGGACTGGAGCCGGTGGACGTCATACTGAGACGCGTCGACGATCATTTCTGCGACCCGCTGGAACTGCGTCCCGACTCCCTGCTGGGTGTCCCCGGGCTGGTGGAAGCAGTGCGCCGGGGACGCGTTGCCATCGCCAATCCACTGGGTGCCGGTATACTCGAGAGCCCTGGCCTCATGGCCTTTCTGCCGCGACTGGCGAAGCATTTGCTGGGGCAGGAGCTACGGCTGCCATCGGTTGCCACCTGGTGGTGCGGCCAACCCCGGGAGCTCGATTATGTGCTCGCCAACCTGGCCAAGCTGGTGCTGCGGCCAATTAACCGGTCCAGGGGAAAACCGGTCTTCGGCGACCAGCTCGACAAGGCAGAACTGGCGGCCTGGCGCGAACGAATCCGCGCTCAGCCACACCAGTATATTGGCCAGGAACGGCTGACCCTTTCCTCTGCACCGACGCTTAACGATGGCCGGATGCAACCACATCAGAGCATACTGCGGACCTTTCTGGCGGCCGGGCAGGACAGTTACATGGTCATGCCGGGCGGACTGACCCGCGTTGGTGAGCAACCGGAAAGCCGGATTATCACTAACCAGACAGGCGCATTCAGCAAGGATACCTGGGTGTTGGCCTCGGAACCCGAGCAGATCGTAACCCTGCTGCCACAGGACAAGGCAAGCTATTCGCAGATGCAGGAGACCCTGTCGGGTGTTGCCGCAGAGAACCTGTTCTGGATGGCACGCTATGCCGAACGCGCGGAAGACATGATCCGCCTGATCCGTAACATCCATAATCACCGTAACGAAACCCTGCAGCTTCCGGATACGGTCAACCGGATTGCCCTGGATATGCTGCTGCAGGGCCTGACCCAGATGACCATGACCTACCCCGGCTTCACCGGTGCTGGCGCGGACAAGCGTCTGGCCGAGCCACTGGCGGAGATCATCGACCTGATCAGCAATCAGCAGCGCACCGGAACACTGGCCGCCAACCTGGCGGCCTGCATCAACACAGCCTACGCGGTGCGTAACCTGGTTTCAGCCGACACCCGCCGGGTGTTCACTGACATCGGCGATGAACTGGCCATCCTTGCTCAGGGAGGCCACACCGACCTGCAGCTCCTGCAGGATGCACAAGATCGCATCATCACCGCCCTGATGGCCATTGCCGGCGCCACCAGCGAGAGCATGAGCCGCGATCTGGGTTGGCACTTCCTCAATCTGGGCAGGCGCATTGAGCGTTCCCTGCAGTTGATTGCACTGCTGCGGGCATTGCTGTCGAGCTGCGTATCAGCGGAGGTGGAAATGCTGTTACTGGAATCGGTGCTTAGCGCTGCAGAAAGCCTGACCCTCTACCGGCATCGATACCGCAATCGACCACAACTGGAGACTACGGTGGATCTGCTGCTGCTTGATGAAAACAACAGCCGTTCCCTGATCTACCAATTGAATGCAGCGCGACAGCATCTCTCTGTGCTGCCGGGACAGAAAGTGCGTCCCTACAAGCGTGAAATGCGGCTGGTTATCGAAGCTGCCACACAGCTCAAGCTGGCGAACGCGGAAGAACTGGCGCAGGCGGATGACAACACACGGCCACGGCTTGAGACGCTGCTTGCCAACCTGGGTCAAAGCCTGAGCGAAATCTCCAATGCCCTGACGGCAACCTATTTCACCCATGTTGAACGGCACTACCAGCTGGTTGAAGAAGAACCGTTTTGAGATGAAATACCGTATCGTGCACAAGACCGAGTACCGCTACGGCATGACTGTCAGCCAGTGCCACAACCTTGCACACCTGCGACCACGCAATCTTCCCGCACAGCAATGCCTGGGACATCGACTGCAGATCGACCCCCTGCCGATTGATCTTGCCGAGCACGAAGATTACTTCGGTAATCACGTCAGCTATTTTTCCATTCAGCAGCCGCACCAGACACTGACGGTTACTGCAATCAGCGAGGTCGAACTGGAACCCGGTAACGACCAGCTGGCACTGGAGGGGGACATGCCATGGGATGAAGTACGCAGACGGCTGGTAGCCCCACTCACGGAAACAGCCCGTGAGAACTGCCAATTCGTGCTCGACTCACCCCTTGCAAGTGCTACGCCGGCACTGTGCGACTATGCGGCTGCCTCGTTCCCCGCCTCGCGTCCACTACTGGAGGCGGTACGCGACCTGATGGAACGCGTCCATCATGAATTCACTTACGACCCGGGGTTCTCCACCGTCTCCACCCCTCTGGCCGAGGTACTCTCCAGCCGTCGGGGTGTGTGCCAGGACTTTGCCCACCTTGCTATTGCCTGTCTGCGCAGTCTCGGGTTGGCTGCGCGCTATGTGAGCGGCTACCTCGAAACACTGCCGCCACCCGGCCAGCTCAAACAGCCGGGTGCCGACGAGTCACATGCCTGGTTTTCGGTATACCTGCCCGATGTCGGCTGGCATGACTTTGACCCCACCAACAACAGAGTGCCGCTGGACCAGCACATCACCACGGCCTGGGGTAGAGACTATGCCGATGTCACGCCACTCAAAGGCGTCATCTTCGGCGGTGACCCGGGTCACCGTCCGCAGGTATCGGTGGACATGGACCGTCTGCCGGAACCCGGTACAGTGCAGGCTCAAAAACCGGCTGACGGCTGAGGACAGCTTGATCCGCTCAGCAACAGTGCAACAAGCCGGGGCGTCTCCGGTCATTCACACGGTGCTGGCGTGCCGGCTGACTCCCAGTTGAAACGCGGCAATGCATCGAATGCCGAACGAATGTTGTTTGCCCAGCTGTGACGCAACTCCTGCAGATAGGGATGGCTTTCATCCAGCCGCATGTAGCGGTTCAGTGACAGGCTGTCTTTTTCATAGATCAGCATTTCAACGGGAGGACCGACGGTGACGTTGCTCTGCATGGTCGAATCCATGGATACCAGTGCACAGCGTGCAGCATCCTCCAGGCTGGAGTCCGGATTGACAATACGATCAAGGATTGGCTTTCCATACTTGATTTCGCCGATTTGCAAAAAGGGCGTCGCCAATGAAGTGGTAATATGGTTGCCTTCCGGATAGATCATATGAATACCCGGTGGCTCACCGCGGATCTGTCCGCCAAGGATAAAACTGACCCTGGGACTGAAACCGGCATTCACACCCTTGCCGCCAGTAACTCGGTTTTGCTGCTCACGACTGACTTCACCGACATAATCGGCTACCTCATCCATGTAGCGCGCCTTGCACAGGCGACAATCGGGATTGTCCCTGAGTTCATGACGGATGTGCGCGAGCACCGCCTGGGTCGTGGCCAGATTGCCGGCACTCAACAGAACGAACTGGCGTTCACCCTCAGTCCCCAGGGTATGCATTTTGCCGTACTGGCTAACCTGGTCAGAGCCGGCATTGGTACGGGAATCCGAGGCGAAAACCAGTCCCGATTTCAGGGAGATACCAACGCAATAGGTCATACAGGAACATTACCGACGGAAGGTTAAAAGAGAGTGCGGGTTCAGCGACCCACACGAGTAGACTAAACACAGCTTGCAGTGAGGTCAAACCTGATTCTTGCAAACATCACTTGTTGCCGGCTTGCAAATGAGGAAATATCATGATGTGGATTCGGACCACCTGTAATCTCGAGTTCCAACTGGACTACCCGACCCCTTTGATTCTCATGCTACGCCCACGCAGCGGGATACATCAGTGGGTGGCACGAGAAGCCTATTCACTCTCACCCAGTATTCCGGTAGAGGAATACACGGACATCTTCGGTAATCTTTGTCAGCGGATGATCGCACCGGCCGGAGCGTTCTCTGTCCATACTACAGCCGATGTAATGACCATGGATACGGTGGATGAAGCCCCGGGCGCTTTCTTTGTGGATATTCAGAATTTACCGGATGCGGTCCTGACGTATTTACTCCCAAGCCGCTATTGTGAATCGGACCGGTTCGGTGATCTTGCGAGGGACATGGTTGAAGGGGTGCAACTCGGCTACGATCAGGTGCAAAGAATCAGTGACTGGATCCGGGACTCGATACCTTACACACCGGGATCCAGTGCATTTCCACTGTCCGCTATCGAGGTAAATCTGCAGGGTCACGGGGTATGTCGCGATCTTGCCCATCTTGGTATTGCACTCTGCCGTAGCATCAGCATCCCCGCACGCATGGTAGTCGGATTCCTTTACGGTCTTGAGCCCATGGACCTGCATGCCTGGTTCGAGGCATACGTGGGTGGCCGTTGGTACACGTTCGACCCCACAGAGGACACTGTTCGCGGTGGACGGCTTGCAGTTGCCTACGGGCGCGATGCAGCCGATGTGGCGGTATACCATCAGTTTGGTCCGCCGGCCGTGTTCAGCAGCATGGACGTTCGGGTGGAGTTGCTGGAGGGTCCTCCTGTCTGAGCGTCTCGCCTCACCCGTACGGATTCTCAAACCGGAATATCAATAGACTTTATTGCGCGGCGGCATCCCTGCTTGTCATTTTTTCCTGTAATACTGTGAACACTAATTAACCGCTTGAATCATCATTTCATCTTCTGCTAGCTGTTTGTTGAATTACAATAGCTTTCCTGAATATCGCGAATAAAAAAGGCCGCTTTAATCAGCGGCCTTTTTTTGTAGCAGTTTATGCGCCTGTTAGCATGCCTATCTGATAAACAGCATCTCCTGGTATTTGGGTAAAGGCCACAGCTCATCAGCTACTTCTGCTTCAAGCGCATCCGCATGCAAACGAACCTCGTCCATCAGGCCGCGGATGTCGTTTGCACAGAATTGCATATGCTCTTCTGTCGAAGCAAAGTCATGCTTCTCCATGGCCTCACCGAGTTTCGCCACCGCTGACATCATGGCATTTGCCTCAGCAGCAACCGCTGTAGCCGTTGAACTGTCGAGCTCAATACCCATCTCCGTCATGCTTGACCTTGCCATTGCAAGGTCAGACAGATAGCGGGTTGCGGCAGGATAAATCATGGTTTTTGCCATATCGACAACCAGCTTCGCTTCTACCTCGATAGACAGTATGTACTGCTCCGAATAGACTTCAAAGCGACTTTCCAGCTCTACCGGAGACAGCACCCCGGTGCTTGAAAACAGCTTTTTCACAGATTCTTCGCGCAGCGCCGGCAATGCGTCCGCCGTGGTTGGGATATTCCGCAGGCCACGCTCTTCAACAGCCATCTTGTGCCAATCGGCAGAGTAGCCATCGCCGCCAAATATGACATTGCCATGCTTGTCCATCAGTTCCTTAAGCACAGCGAACACAGCATCGGCCTGACCGGAACCGCTGCCGAGAGCAGCCTCCAGTTTTTCGGCAATCCAGTTAAGTGAATCTGCCAGCATGGTGTTCATGGTAACCAGCGGGCCTGATACTGACTGTGCTGAACCGACGGCACGAAACTCGAAGCGATTGCCGGTAAATGCGAATGGCGATGTTCGGTTACGGTCACCCGGATCACGTTCAAAATGAAGTATCTGGGGAAGGCCAAGATCCATCTTGCCACCCTGTTCGGCCGTGGCAAGCTTGCCGTCCCTGATGTCCTGGAAGACTTTTTCCAGCTGGTCACCGAGGTAGACAGACAGGATCGCAGGAGGCGCTTCGTTGGCCCCCAGGCGGTGATCGTTACTGGCGGTGGCAATGGCCGCACGCAGCAGGGGCCCGAAAAGATGCACACCACGAATGACCGCACCACAGAACAGCAGGAAGTTCAGGTTTTCATGTGGCGTACTACCCGGATCAAGCAGGTTACCCTGAGTGGCATTACCTACCGACCAGTTAACGTGCTTGCCGGAGCCATTGATACCTGCGAAGGGTTTCTCATGGAGCAGGCAGAGAAAGCCGTGTTTCTTTGCCGTACTTTTCATTAACGTCATCATCAGTTGCTGATGATCGGCCGCGATATTTGCTGCTTCAAAGTAAGGTGCAATTTCGAACTGCCCCGGCGCAACTTCATTATGGTGGGTCTTGGCCGGGATGCCCAGCTTGTATAGCTGGTCTTCAAAATCCTGCATAAAGACCTGTACACGCGCAGGAATAGCACCGAAGTAATGGTCATCAAACTCCTGTCCCTTTGCGGGCGCAGCCCCAAACAGGGTACGACCGGCCAGCAGCAGGTCTGGTCGGTTATTCGCAAAGTTACTGTCAACCAGGAAATATTCCTGCTCCGCACCACAGCTCGAATTCAGGGGTGCAATCTCCGTTTCACCCATCAGGGAAAGCACTTTTTGCGCAGCCGTGTTCATGGCATCGTTGGAGCGCAACAGCGGAATCTTTTTATCGAGTGCTTCTCCTGTCCATGACATAAACACACAGGGAATCATCAGTGTTGCGCCATTATCCGTTTGCATAATGAAGGCAGGACTGGTTGGATCCCAGGCGGTGTAACCACGCGCTGCGTTGGTCATGCGGATACTGCCATTGGGGAATGACGAACCGTCGGGCTCACCCTTGATCAACAGACTGCCGGTGAATTCGGTAATCGCGTTGCCATCTGCGTTGGTGATAATAAAACCATCGTGTTTTTCTGCCGTGACATTGGTCATCGGGTAGAAAACATGGGAGAAAAACTTGACGCCTTTTGAAACAGCCCATTCCTTCATTGCTGCTGCAACAACGTCTGCCGTTGCAGGGTCCAGTAGACATCCGGTTTGCACGGTCTTCTTGATTGCTTTAAAGGCGCTCTTGGAAAGGACCCATTCCATTCTTGCCAGGTTAAAAACATTCTCAGCCCAAATGTCGCCTAACTTGTCGGGCATGGTTACCTGCATGGGTTCACGGTTTGTTATTTGGTAAATCGCCTGAATGCGGGATTCATTTCCACTCATTTCTGTTTCCTCTCGGTTGGTATGCCAGGTAAGCAGGTATTGACGCGCCGGTGATTGAATAATCAAGCACTGCGATCAAAGGGTTATCTGTTTACAGGGAAGTCGGGGCCAGGCATTTCATGGCAGGAAGACATTTCTTCCATTCAGCCTCCTCATCTTGCGACCCTCCTTTTCAGTGGAAAAGTCGCAATCAATACATAGGAGGCAATAAACATGCCATGCCAACTTAGAGCCGGATCGTCCGGCAAATCGCCTCAATTCAAGGCATTCAGGGGATTGAGTGGCTTGTCGGCCAGAGTTGTGCACTAAATTTGGTGCGCAGCGCACAGATATGGTGCACCTAGAAACGGCAGCTGCTCTCACCGCTCTTTTCAATCCAGCCGTGAATCATTTTCTTTGTTGTGAAGCCACTGGAGCAATTACCATCCTTATCGATAACGATGACGCCGCCGCGCCCCTTCACCTTGCGCACCAGGTAGTCGATGCCGGCTGCTGTTGCCTGTTTTGCATCCATGTCTTTCATCAACATGAAATCCGAGATGGTTTTCGAAATAACGGTGCGCATGAAGTCCTCGCCGAAACCGGTCGCGGACACCGCACAGGTCTCGTTGTCTGCATAAACACCGGCACCCACAATCGGCGAATCACCTACACGGCCCATGCGTTTGTTAACGATGCCACCGGTTGAAGTTGCGGCAGCCAGGTTGCCTTGCGGGTCACGGGCAATAGCGCCGATGGTGCCGTATTTCTGGTCTTCAGCGTCTTCCTCGGTATCATCATGGTCGAGCATGACCTTGTGTTTCAGACGCGCCTGGCGCAATTGTTCCACGCGGTCAGCTGTATAGAAATAATCTTCGGGTACTCGCTCCATGCCACAGTGGTCGGCAAAGCGCATCGCGCCCTCGGAAATGAGCATGACATGCTCACTCTCGGTCATGACAAGGCGTGCGAGCTGGATCGGGTTGGCAATATTATCGACGGCGGCGATGGCACCGGCCGACAGGTCACGGCCATCCATGATAGCTGCATCCATCTCGACCTTGCCGTTTTCATTCAGCACCGAACCACAACCGGCATTGAAGACCGGGTCGTCTTCCAGAAGTGAGGCGCAGGCTTCTACCGCCTGCAGCGCCGAACCGCCCAGTTCCATGACATCCCGGCCATGCTCGAGGATCCTGCGAATACTTTCGAGGTAACGGAATGCGGTCTTGTCGTCCTTGACGTTATCGAGCGCACCAGC
>Ga0316187_10000134_pt1 | contig 47757 bp, 82 predicted proteins | sample CroRivburrow1_MG_FD_204927 | JGI IMG/M metagenome (GOLD analysis project Ga0316187, IMG submission 204927) | Coastal sediment microbial communities from Maine, United States - Cross River worm burrow 1 | ecosystem: Environmental > Aquatic > Marine > Coastal > Sediment | place: USA: Maine...
CCAACTCTCGGCGGGTTCTCAAGGTTGTGCCTACGCCATATATTCCGGCGGTGGCGTTGACCGTCTAACTTCCGGCACGTTGGGCAATGTTCTTCTGTACTGCCTAGATACCATTGCATCATAGGGTTGTACTTAGCACTATCTAAACCACGCGAATACGCCGGATTGACTGTGCCGTTTATCCACATGCGGGGCTTCTGTGCGATCTCATCATCACTAATGCCATTATCAGAATATATATCCCGTGCTAAACGCCGGACGATGGGTGTCATGGATAGCTTCAATGCGCGTATAGTATCAAGATCATCTTGCGTCAATGCGCCGTCAGCTACGCCACCCTGAATAAGCCCTGCCTCGAAGGCGCGTTCAATGTGTACACCTATCGTGGTCCTAAATCGTTCTCTAAATGTGCTTTCGGGCATGTTGTCAGCTTGTGCGCGTTCTAACAATCTGCGAAAGTCTGCCTCAGCATCAGCCCTCACATTTGAAATCGCCTTAATCGACATGCGCTTACCCGCCTTTTCTAGCGTGTTCCCGCCCTCGCTATCTGCATCGTAATTGTCGTTGACGTAGCGCACAATGTCCTGTGGCACTTGCTCAAATGTGAATGACGACTGCGCCTTGCTAAATCCCTTGCGCCGGATGTAGTCGAAGTATGTTTTGAGTTCGTTGAATTGCTCATAACTAACGGTGCGTTTGGTTTCCGTGTCGTCTATTTCGTCGGTTTCTTCTTCGGTCTGCTCCGTCTCAGCTTCAACTAGCCCCGCTTCTTCTTCGAGTACCTCAACTTGCGCTTCACTTTCATCGGCTTCTGACTGCGCGTTTAAAACCGCCGCCTCTGCGTACTGTTGCGCGATAGCTTGGTCTGTCGCTTCGGGGTCGTATGGCACATTGTCGCCTTCGATGATACCGCCTAATGTGCTAGACGGCGCAATTTGCAGTTTCAGCACCGCCCAATCATCCAGCATTGACACCTTAACCCAATCGCCACCTGACATATACAAGTTTTCTTTTTCAGCTAATGCGGGGTCAACCACACCATCGCCTGCTAACTGCGCGTCCTGAAGTGACATCGTACCACGCGCAACCTTCATATCTATTATTCTGTTCTTTTCTTCTGCGGTTGGCTGTAGGAAGGGTACGGTATCCTCAACTACTTCAATGCTGTAACCATCGCCATAGAATGGGACTGCTATTCTATCGGTCATTCTGGAGGCGTACCACATGACACGCGGTAACACCCATGAGTACGCCCAATCGCGTCCGTCTTCACTGCGCGATAGCCCCGACTCGACCTCGCTCGGCAATATCAGTGATAACGGAACTTGGAAAGTCGCCGCGATTTTCATGGCGAGTTGCGTATCAACTTCAGACGTATTGAGGTCTTTGAACGCTGGCTGTAACTGCTCATATTCCCATCGCGTAGGGGTCACTAATACCTTACCCTGCTTGCTAGAACCCTTAAACAATCGCACCAAACGCTCCCTAAGACCGCCTGACGGGTCGCCACCTTGAACAGTACCCGCTTGCATAGCCATTAAACTGTCTTGTGTCGGCTGGATCGCTAACGCCGGAACTGCACCGTTGCGGAATATCGCCAGCGTGGTTTGATCTACTTCGATATTTGCCTCTACTGACTTAAGCGCAACCTCTGCGGGGCTAACACCGTCCCAATCGTCGAATAGATCAATATCATTGAAGAATAGCGCATCGTCAACAGGAATATAATACCCGTCAAGCTCTTTTGCAAGGTCATCACCCGTTAGCCCCGTTCTGGATATATGCCAACCCTTAACCTCGTTGCTTAGTGTGTAATCCCTAACGATGATTGTCGGGTTGACCCATGTCAATTTTAGCGGGCGTTCCGTATACGCTTTGGTGATGTAATCAAGTGACCAGCCGTATATGGACGTGGTGGTTTCATTACGTTTCATCATATCTGTGAAGTTGTAATTAGGTGCGACCAGTTGCGATAATGGGTGCTTGTCCGGCAGTTTCTCGCCTTCAAACTTCGCCTCAAAACGCACGCGGGCTACGGCTTGCGCCCGTATGTTGGTGGCGGTGTACATATACGGTGAAATGGAATACAGCCACGCCAGCGCGTCACTGTTGTAATTATTGCCTATGCCGTACTGCCCACCTTGTCCGCCTATCCACGACTTAATAGAGGAGTTGACGTACTCATGTTGCGCCATTAAATCATGATGTGATTGGAATCTATTTTTAGGTTGTATATATGTCATAATGTGAACGCCTCAAAACTCATTGACCCTGCACGCATAGCGCGGTACATCAACGCCACCGCATCAATATAATCATCGTGACCGCCGTCAGGGTGTGTGTACCGCCATACGCCGGATTGTGTTTGCTTGGCAATGAACGACCTGAATTCGTGCTTTTGCGCTTCGATGTCCATTAACTTTATCTCTCCTGAGTGTAGCGCGTGGTGTAACCCTGTCATCAAATTTGCCTTATCTTTCGATGTGAACACGAAACCAGATACACGCGCCGTCGCCTCATGTTCACGCATTACATTATTCAACCCTGCAATGATAGATGTCTGTAACCCTGTGCTATCACCTAACACGCTTAACACGTTCCATTTTACGCACTCTAGCGCGATACGCCTGTACTGTTCGTCCCAATTCTTTACGTTATTCATAACAAGCGTGGCAACTTGAACGCCGTCGCCTAAACAGCCTATGGATAACACCGTCGCGTCATTGCTATAGCCAAAGTCCAACCCTGCGACGTATTGCTTACTTTCGTCCGGTTGGCTGGTATTCAACGCGGTATCGAAAAAGCCCTGTGTGTCACCAAAGAAGCCGTCGCCGGAAACAAGGAAACAACTATGAATGTCTTCGGGATACTCTTGTTTGAACTTAATAGGGTCTTGCTCGACACGAAACCGTCGCCATTTAATTTGTTCTAAATCTAAGTTGTGCAATCGAATAAGTTCCGATTCCTCACTATCTTTTAAAATAATAATTTCGCCGTCATGATCTAATGGTATACGCAAGTCTGGCTCATCAAACCACCTATAAAAATGCAACTTGTAAAACGGATTGCCATTGTAAGCGTCCATCACCATATTGTAAAACTTGCCCTGCGCTCCGTTGGCTGTCGACTCTAGCCATACCTCCCCATGTAACGGCATCGCACCAAAGATAGCCGTCAATACGTCCGCTTCATTCTTCCAGTACGCAACCTCGCTACCATGAAAGAATGTAACCGTACCCGCCCGGGTGCTTTCAGGGCTACCCGCCGTGAATATTTGATCTTCACTATTGTATAACGGGTATGTCATCATACTCGCTGAGGCTTCACCCCTCACGGGTTTAAAACCATCTGGCAATTCATCGTAAAAACGATTGCTGATGCGCCGTAACTTTAGCGTATTGCCTTTGTCGTTAGCCATTGTCGCTGACAAGCATGATCCTGTGGTTAATAGCCGGAACTTGCGCCCCTGCACATAGGTGGATACCCCGCGCTTACGTGGTTTGATAACGAGGTTGCGTAACGCCTTATGCTTGTCAATGTCAAGTTGAATAACGTTGTACTCAAATGGCACGATGTTAGTACGCTCATCTTGGATTTTAAGCAGGTGACGTGCAAACAAGTAATCGCTATTGGCGACTTGGGAGGGCGACGGCATGTTAGCTATCATCACGCCTCATCATATCTTCCCAAGTGAATGTTACTTCGCCCTCATGCGCCACCTTGTCAGTGAACATGGCGTATGCCTTACCGAGGTGCACCAGTGCTTTCTGCGGGTCGTGTAACTCGAATTCAAATATTTCAGTCTGGCGCTCTTCACCGTCCTTATCGGTCACAATGGTGATGGTCTGCTTAATCTTTTTTATCAGGTGGGTGATCCCCGCCTCTTTTGCTTTCTTAATATCTAAGGTTAGAGTAGCGGGGTCGATGAAGTCGCCTATGTCTCCCCTAGCATGTGCGGACAAGCGTCCTAACACTTCATCACGCGATAATGATTGTCCCCTTAAGAGTTCGTCAATAGCACTCTGTATCTTATGATTTCTTAAGTTTCCATGACCGATAACTGCTAACGTGTTGTCATCGCCCGCATAACCAGCGCGACGTGCCGACTCGGTGGCGTTCAATGTCTGTGCATAAGCGTCCACAAATGCTTTTTGTTTGCCTGTTAATTTACTCGCCATAACCTACCCCGTGCTACTACCTTTTATCTCAACGTCGTACAAGTCCATTGCGTCCCGAAGCGCGTCTAATATAAAGCGGTACTGCTTGAAGTCGCCTGTAACACGCTGAACTCTATATAAACCATCGAATTCAATGTCTAAGCGGATGTTGTACTTACGTAGCCTGTCTGCTAAAAAGTGCCACATAATATGGCGTTCGCTAGCATCATTAAACCTACGCTCTATAACGTTCTCTAATGCTGTTTGCTCATCCCTCATATTTCACCTGCCCTATATTCACTTACAATAATTCACGCCATTCGAGGTTAGCATCAACCATGATATAAACGCATTGAGAAATTGCCGAACACTACGAGGTTGTTATTCGACGCATTAACCGCAGTCAATCTAATATCAGCCCCGACAGGGTATCCGCGTCCATCTACATAATCAATTAAATCTTTGGGGTCTAGCACCAAATCGTCTTGGCTAGTCCATGACCCCCCATTGTTGCGTACCCTTAACTGTGCCTCTGCCTTGCCCGTCCCACCACTACGTAACACCTTCCCGCTACATTGATATAATTTAGCATCTGCTATAGTGTCGCCGTTATGGGTTACGGATGGAATTGTATAAATAGCCATTCGTGTTTGCCCAGTTGACGGCATTATTTTAGCGACCTCTGTACCGCCAATTGTGATTGATATAGTCCCTTCATTAACACCTGTACTGCCAGCCATAACGACAAAAGCACGATAGCTACGATAACCATCTGGGTCAACGGCTACCGCAGTTGTGCCATTCATGTTTGCGGTTGCCATAAATTCGACAAAACTATCATCTTGCCAAACGACAGCTACTGTTCTAGCACCTGTCCCTAGCAATGTGTCATTAACGTTGTCGGACACAATCTCCAATGCCCCCGCACTTGCAGGGAATGGATAGACAAGAACAGTAGCCCCGCCGTCCCATATGTCTGCTGGCGCAGATTCGCTTACCGTACTGTCAACGTCCGTATTACGCCCAAATTTGAATACTGGGGTGTACCCAATAGGTTTACCCTGTATTAACTCTGTGAGGCTTTGATCTGCCCCGCCAAAACCATCAATTGGCATCGCGCCCTCCTATTCGTATAATGTAATCGTTACCGTTGCACTAGCGACATCCGATATAATCTTAAAATTGTTCAGGTTGTTATACCCGTATACATCAATGGTAGCTCCAACCGCGATCACATGCCCTAACCCTGACACCGTAGGCGTAGACCCCGTTAACGTGTAACGGCATATTTGCCCTGTGACGGTTAGTGTCATCGCGGTGGCTTTTTTTATTTGGTCAGTTGTGAAACCGAAATCTGTTAAATCGAAGGCGGTAATACCTAGCGTGGTAGTATGCGAAACATTATCCGAAAACGCTTTGAAGACTTCTACAGCACCCATAATAACCTCTTGCTATATTAAATTACCTTACAGTATACAGTAAGGTAAACAAAAATAGCAAACACGCCGTTTGGGTAGCGGTTCGCTATTTTTGCAAGGAAGCCATAATGAATGTGCAATCAGTGTACCCTATATCCCAATTTATCGCAAGTTATGGGTGCGCCATAAACGACAATAGACCCCGCGCAATGCAGGGTCTATTGCCATACAGGTGAAATATGATGAGGGTAATGTACCACCCCTGCCACCATAATACACTGTTTAGATATTATCGCAAGCTATCGGCTATAACATGCGTAATTGTTTCATGTATACTTTGTCAGCGTGTCGCAAGGGTTGCTTGTGGATTTTCCCATGACTTGGAACAATAGAACTAAATTCGCGTAATGATCGTTGATTGCAACCACTGTCCCACTCATACCCGTTTTCGCTAGGCAGTACCCCCTCTAATGCCTCTATGGCATCCTCCTTTTCCGTGTTGGTTACAATTTTCTTTGCGCCCCCTCCAGCCCTATCATCATACGTAACCGCGGTAAACCCATATTCAATGATACTTTCGGCACGACCCTTAATCGCATCACGCAAACCCGCCATATCTTCTAGCCATTGCTTTAATTGCTGTTTGTCGGTGCAATTTTCAATTTGTTCAATTGTTAATTCGATTTTGTCAACCATCGCTGTCCACCTTCATGTTCAATCTCATTAACTGGTAACTCGGCTCGTTGCTATCAACCATCTATGCTTAGCCAATTCTCGCAGGCAGACGGCGCAAATTCATCCTCAATACACTGATGATAACGCGCAACCGCTTTGTTATATTCACATTCATCGTCACAATCGTTCTCGATAGAGTGTATGGCAAACCAAATGATGACGGCCCAGCCAACAAAAAATAAAGATATCATCACTGCATTATACAATTTATCGCTCATCATTTATCCACTTTCATCTTGTATTCATGTCTAATACCGTCCCATGACGGCACAGGGTTGTGATAAGCTATCAATTGCTTACGCCAATTTCTACCCTCAATCAACACATCATAGCAGTAATCAAACATGGCTTCCTCAATATCAATGCCGATATCATCCTTAGATTCGTAGAAAGCATATTCTGTGAGCGCGTCAAAATACGGGTAGAACCAATGCTGTTTATCAATAGACATATATACCGAGGGCTGGTAATTGATAGACCAATATTCCTCGCCATCTGGATAGCTGATGTCAATAAGCACAATCCACGCCCCCGACAGCAATTTGTTATACAATTCTTCTAACAAGTCTATCTTGCCCATCACTCACTCACTTTCCGCACCTGCGTGCGTATTGTCCGTTTGGATAATCGACACTGATGAAAGTATAGTTGCCAGTAGCCACTTTTTGTCAGCCGTAGCGTCAGCAATCACCTTATCGTAATCGTGGAATGTGACGGTGGCAATTTCATTTAACGGCACACATACCGTTTCCCGTACCACGCCACCAGCTTCCCAGCCCCCTGTTTCGATGCGTAACTTATTCTGACACTTGTCAAACATGCCAGAACCATCCTCTATGCCCCAAAAACCTTTGGATAAGTCCACCCCATACGCTTCGATCTCAATACGGTGAATGTGCCTACGGAATCGCTCTAGCCCGTGTACCCTCATTTTAACTTTCATTGCTTCGCTCCTTATTCCCTACTTCGATGACAAAATCATCAACCGACAGCGACATATATAGCGGTATGCCCTTGTAATCGGCATAGTACCGCAACAGTCTGCGGTTATAGCGCGATAGCCGGATACAATGTGGCTTAATGTTAAACTCCGCTAATGACGCTAGTACACGGTTGATGCGCTTCTCTAAGTCGTACCGTTCGGGGCTACGCACTGGGGTTACTCATTGCTAATAATCTCCATTCCACACCAGCACAGTATCACTCAGTTCATATTCTCGAACGTCATAAACGACCAACTCATCGCGACCCAAATCGCTTAGGTCAATATCTTTACGGACACGCTTTAACGCTGTTTTTTCATTAGGGGCAATCACGACAATGTAGCCACCTAGATAGTGACCTTGCGTTACAACAACATATAGCTTGTCACTCATTGTCAAATAGCCCTTGCATCAAGCTGTCACAACGCGCCTCTGTATACCGCCATTCCTCAAGGCATACCGTGAGTGCTTCGTTACGGCGTTCTAGTTTGCAATTATCATCGCAATGGAAAAACATAAAGGATATTGTCATTAACAACAGCGTTACCACACATATTATAGTGATGGTAATCTCAATTGAATATTCGCTGATGGTATCGCGCCAGTTACTATTCATTGCTTCGCTCCTTAATCTCAATTAAGTAATCCCACTTACCCGCGTCCATGTCCATCTCAAAGCTGGCGACCATGTAATCAATCGCCAACTTGTACGCCTTAACATTAACGCTGTAAGCAAAATCACTCTCAAGGCTTCTGAACTCATTTACCGACAACCGCGTCTTACACCCCGCGCTTAATTGCAGACTAATTGTATTTTCCCCTATATGGAGCGAGCCGTATAACCCATACTCCAAACTGTTGTTGTTAATGCTGTATATACCAACCGCGCCATGCAAGTTCGCATAACGCAAGTTCGCACCGCGCAAGTTCGCATCACGCAAGTTCGCATAACGCAAGTTCGCACCGCGCAAGTTCGCATCACGCAAGTTCCCACCATGCAAGTCCGCACCGCGCAAGTTCGCATCACGCAAGTTCCCACCATGCAAGTTCGCACCGCGCAAGTTCGCATCACGCAAGTTCCCACCATGCAAGTTCGCACCGCGCAAGTTCGCATCACGCAAGTTCGCACCGCGCAAGTTCGCATCACGCAAGTTCGCATAACGCAAGTTCGCATAACGCAAGTTCGCATAACGCAAGTCGATTACCTCACTCGGTTTATCTTTGTTGAGTTGGTTAAACGCGGTCACGTCTATCTTTAACAAATTGATTAATTCATCTGTTGTATATCGCTTGTCACTCATTCTGTTTGCTCCTTAATTTTCCAAAGTTTGGATTATTCGATTACCGAATGTCCTACCCACTGCTATCAGCGTTTTTACTATCGAATGCGCGTAACTGTGACAATATATCGTCTATCCCTTCATCCTCTGTGTGTGGGTTTGGGTTGGTTGAAACGATCCCAAGGTTTTGAATACTGTTGATGATCTCGGATAACTTGCCCCGTATATCGTCCAACTCCGTTTTGTCGTTGTCATGATTGTCATAATAGAACGCCAACGCTTCTATAATTGCCTTACGTCGGTTGTTATCAAAACGGCTAACCAACTCAACAAACGCAGTAACCGCTTTCCCTTCAATTTCGCTATTTGATTCGCATAACCGAACGCTGATGTTAGTGGAGCGATAACCTAACTTACCACTCCACCGTTGATGCTCATGTAATATGCGTGGCATTATATCCCCTTACTTCGTGGTGATTCTACGACTTGCATAACACCGTTGATGATTGCGTAACGAATACGCTCTAAGGCGGCGGTTGCTTTTCTAACATGGACATCACGTCCATATTTCTCTTTGAATAACGGATATGTAGCCATACTAGCACCGCCACCGAAAACAACCAATTGATTCCGCACACCGCCCTGCTGGTCAAATACCGTTGAAATGGCATTCAATAAGCGACTACGCAATTCATCTGCCTTGTCAGCACAATCTAATTTGCGACTAATACCGTAAGCGTACCTACCTGTCAGGAGTGCATTAAGCACCAATGAAACATCCATCTCGTTATTGTGTTGGAATAAATCTAAGTTCTCACGCTTGATGTATTCATATAGCTCATGATAAATCAAGCCGATGCCGATAGCATATGAGCGTGTGCCACCTTCCATGATCTCCCCATTTTTTACAACGGTTGTATCAAATGTGGTTGACCCCCCATCAAAAACAATAATTTGTTTCGACAAGTCTAAGCGCCGGTCCTCATTACCATCCTTACGCAAAGCATAAGAATAAAACGCGCCAATAGGCTCAGGTCTGCATTGCACCTCTGCGTATGAGCGCACCTTGGTAACGCCATGCCAACCCTCTATAGTGATCTCTTGCCCATTCTTCTCAATTAAATCTTTAATCCGTGGGCGAAAATCAAAATCGCGTGGAGCATGTGTTGCAACGAATTGCAAGCGAAGGCGACGGTACGACTTGTTATGATGATACACAAACTCATTAAGTGCATATGACAACGCACAAAAATATAGCGCATCAAAGTAACCCTCCACATAACGCTCAGCACCGATTTTAACGGTCAAGCATGAATCGTGATATGTCGCCACATCACCATAAGCATATAGGTGTTGCTTGTTATCGTGCGTAATCAGGGTATACCCGTGCTTTAGTCTGCCAGCTTCCATATACCGATCAATATCATTCACATCCAACACCGCTAACCGATGCTTGAAATGAAAATCAAAGACACGATTGCCTTCGATCTCTAGCCACGGTTTACCGTCACCATTGCCGATGTCACCACCGAAGCCACCGAGTGCAATCTTCGCAATCTGTATAACTTTCGAGTGGTCAAAATTAAATAAGTTCGTCATCCTCTTTTCCCTTTGTGTACGTTTCGTATATGCCATAGTATACAATACGTACACGCCACAGCGCAAGTTACAATATTGTTATGTTTTTATCCCTTATTCCAAACGATGTAAAATCTAAATCTCGTTACATCCCACTACCCCCGCGCAAACATATCCGCTATACTACTTACACGCTCCTTAGCACCGCCGTCACGAAACGGGCTAGCCATTATGGTTAGCCCGTTTTGCGTTCACTCGTTATTTGTTTCTGAATTTCTCGGCGTGTAGTTCGCGTTCGTCTATCAATTTGCGAACTTCTAACAGCTTCTCAGCAATCGCAAGTTGATATTTTGCGTCTTCATTAGCACCGTTATACATTCCATCTCTGTATGCTGTAGGCTCAAGTAGCGAACCAATGCTATCCCACTGTTGTGCGTTGCGTTGGTGGTCATTTACATATGCCTCTAATTCTTCTGTTGATAGCATAGCTATACTTCTCGCACACTGTACCAATATCATCTTTATAAAATCATCATTCATTGTCATTGCCCTTTTCAGTATATTCGTCAGGGAATACCCCGAACTCCGTTTTATCACACCAATTGCATATGTGCATATTCTCATTAGTCGGGTTGCCAGCGCATAGCGAACCGTCACACTCGATTGTGTCATCTATTTTTATGCTACCTTCGCCAACACACTCCCCGCAAGCAATTGAGAACCTGCCATGTTGGAACGTGCCTTGACCCTTGCAGGCTAAACACGTTTTGTGTCCCGTAATGTGTATCTTGCTCATGCGTTATCCTTTTCACTCATTTCACTATCTATCATCGTTTTCGCCTCCGTTAACAACGCCAATTGCTTATCGCGCCACACTTGCCATTGATCGTCACCGACACCGCGCCCCTTGCTTTCGTGGTACGTCAGGTTGTGGAGGCAATCAACAACCTCATAACATAGCTGTATATATCTATCTCTATTCATCGTTGCGCCTGTCTACATATATGTGCTTTAAACCATTGCGCTCGGCACGGTCACACCATTTACGACTGCCTACAATTGCGATTGTGATTTTACTCATCAGTCCATTGCCCCTATCGCTCTTAGCGCATCGTCAACGCTACGCACCACAAATACATTTTGTCCACACAATATGGCGCGTTCTATCCAAATACGTTGCCCATCGGACAGCCTACCCGTTTTTGTTTTCACTTCCAACCAATAGAGCGTATCACGATACCACACGCGCAAGTCCGGCTCATCTGTCCCGTTGTTGCGCTCGATATCTTCTTTGCTATCTACAATCTCATATAGCGCGTTGACGATTTCAGGTTCATTAGCGTCTCGCTTCGGGTTGTACCTATTCTTGCTCATTCACACCGTTCCATTCCGTACCCTCGGTTATCATTGTCGCTATTTCGTTTTCTGTTGCGTCAACTTGTTTAAAACGTTGCGGATTTGCAAGTGTCTCCCAAACAAAAAACTGAGCGTTTAGAAATGTTTGCCCCTCGGTACTCCTACCATCAGACCTACATAGCATCTTCTTTGGCTGGTAACCGCCTATATAAACTTTCACCACATAGTAAATGTACTCAGTCATTCCGCTTGCCCCTCACTCATCACTTGCGCCTCTTGCTTATCACTATTCATTTTGTCGTGACAATTTAGCCACTCGCCCTCAGCAACAAACTGCATGTGACTTATCACCGCTTGCCACGCTAACCTTACGTCAATGCAATCAGCGTCATTGTCACATAGCCATATACCTAACTTGCCACGTATCGCGTCAACATCGGCTATTAATTGGTCGTCTATCTCGTTAAATGCTTCTGTATATGTCCCATCAGGGTTACATACTTTACTCATTTGTCGCTCCCTCACTCATCATTTTACCGTCGTAATCGCGCTTAATCTCATCATACAACACTGCCACATCGCCACCTTGCCAATCTGCATTTACTCCACACTCGCCAGTCGTACAGCCATGCTCTAATTCATCGTTTATAGCAAACAAAGGTAAGGTGTCCTGTGTTAGTCCGTCGATCTCAGCGCGTAACGTTTTGAGCGTCTTGCCTTTTGTAACACCCGTGCTAGTATCACGTAAAAAGCCAAACGGTTTGAAGTGGTCTGATTTCCCGTGCATACCTTGTTCCCACGCCTCGTACTCTGCGAACAAATCAGGCTTATATGTCAGTGTTCGCTTCCAGTCCCTATTACCTTGCTTAACACAAGCCCCCCCACAATTGGCATGTTTATACCCCCATGTGTACATTCGTGGTGGTTGCAAATTCATAGCTGATTTGCAGTAATCCTGAGCATCATATACTTTGTACATCAACAAAGGATAGAATACGTTGACACCGATTGATTTATAATTGCGGATTGGTGCGCTCAACCGCCCGCGTCGCTTGTCCTTATGATCCATGCCTAGCACCATCACAACGGTATAATCCGCACTTAACGCCTTGACATAATCCATAATGGGTTTGATTTTTAATTTGAACGTACACGGCGCAATCCGTTGGTTTGGAATAATGCTTGCATCTTCAGATACTTGTAATGGCGTTCTACCTTCACACAGTCGAGTGATCGGCACTTGCCAACGTTGCTTTAGATCATTTAAGAATCGGTAATTATCTGCATCCTCGACAAGTGTGTCTGCAAACAACATCTCGACTTGCCCTTTGCCGAAGTGCTTTAGCATTAAATCGCCTGCCACCGCGCTAGGCACACCGCTAGACAGCGATACCACAAAGCGGACAGGCTTGTGTTCTATCTGTGATGTGTAGTAATCGTGTGTCCAGTGTCTCATTCCGCTTGCCCCTCACTCATCATTTTACCGTCGTAATCGCGCTTAGTCTCATCATACAACACTGCCACATCGCAACCGTAGCGCGTAATAGTTGCGCCACCGTCAGTTACCACTGTGACCTTAATTGTGTCAGCGTCCACCCGTTCGGTCTTGAATTGCGCTGGCATTGATTTAAGTTGTTTCATTGGTCGCTCCAAATAACGATAATTGACTTCCGTTTTTAGGCATAACTACAAAATTTAATCTATCTTTAGCCATTTTTGTATATTTAACAGAGTTATCAATATATACAAAATCCAGCCCTAACCGTTGCGCTGATACCGCAACCGTTCCAGACCCCCCGAATGGGTCTAGTATAACTTGCGCGTTGGTAGATTTAATTATCCTATCCGATAATGCTACGGGGAACGGCGCGGGGTGCAAATTGCTCCCCGACTCTTGTTTAATACTCCACACGTCCCCCAAAGAACTCGCATTGTCCGCTAACTCAAATTGCGGTTTGGCAATTAAATAGATAACCTCATAGGTCGGCAAGAAGTAGCCGGGGTTAAAATTAATGCCTCCCGCACGTTGCCATATAATTATTTGCCGTACTGGAAAACCACTTAAAATGTCGCTACGATCTTGCAATAAACCACCTTGTACACGCCACTTGTGATTATAAAATATCGCACCATTATCAGGAATTAAGCGCATCATCTCTGTTAGGCAAGCGCGTTGCCATGTCACATAATCACCGTGTTCCATGTTATCATCATGTGCATTGTAACCTTCACTCAGTTCGGGCGTTTTCCATTTGCCACCTTTAGAGACACCACCTAGATTATAAGGCGGGCTAGTCACCACTAAATCAATAACACCCGCGGGTATCTTACGCATAACCTCTATACAATCGCCTGTCAAGAATTGATTTATGTAATCCATTACTTGCCTCCTTGCTTATTCTCTGGCGCGTCAATTAATTTACCGCCCACCGTCCACTCTAGGTTACGTTTAGCCCCCACCAAATCATGCCAGCGGTCTTTAAGCACCTTAATCTTAATCGTACCCTCTGGATATTGAAAATCCATAGATACATTGTTATCAATTTTCATCAGCGCATCATGATTGTAGATGCTAAATATCTTGTCGCCGTCTTCCTCAATATCCCCCGCGTGTTTCGCGTCCTGTAGCAATGGTTCTTTTTCTTTACGATCTTTATTATTGCGCCCCGTCTGCGATGTCACGATAACGGGAATGTTGAATTCCTTAGCTATACTGATGTTGGCTTTTGAGTTGCGTCGTGTAACTTCATACGCCGTGCCAACCCCACCCATATTTTGGATGCTGTCAATCACGACGTACTCATAATTATCGGCACTTAACGCGGTGCGAACATCTTCACTTGTCGGTGAACCATTAGGCAGAAAATCAAAGCAGTCCTGAACATATTCGTAAGCGTCACGAACTAATCGCTTTTTTTCGGATGGTAATTTATGCGGGCTTAATATCAGTGTCTTAAACCCAACACCCGCCAACATCGCCACCATTGACTGCATATAATCTACGACCCCCGACTCTGACGGCACGATCAAACCGCGTGCGTTCTCGTGCATCCCTAAAATAAAAGTACGCATTAAATTTGACTTGCCCTGATTGGTCATGGCATAAAAGTAATACAGTTTAGACTTCTCAAATCCCAACGTCATACGATCAATTGCCGGAATACCACACGATAAACCCAAAAGCGCACGCGGGTGCAATATCTTATCCTCAAAATCCGCTAACGCTTGCTTGGCTATATCTTGCGATGATTGCACCGTCACACCACCATACTTTTGACGTGCCGTGGCTAGCTCGGTTGATGCGCGGTCTAGTATGCGCGTAATATCTAAATCGGTAGCGTTGGCTTTAATAGCGCGATGCAAGCCCACAATGCTGTTATTTAGCTGTGAGATGCCATCTAAGGCATTTTTAGCATCAATAGGTGTGTTGATAGCCTCAACCGCTAAAAGCGTTAAACTGTCGATTGCCTCGAATGTGTGCAACTTGCAATAATCTGCTAAGTCACCACCATCAGTTAAGCCCAAGTCTACAGGCTTTGCTTTCGGGATTTGTGCGTTAATCTTTTCGGTGGCTTTACGCCCCGTGTCGTCACAGTCTAGCGCGATAATAATGTCACCCTTCCAGAGTGTATTTAACTCTGTAAGTAACTCATCTGGTATTGCCTTCTCGCCACCACCCGCCACTGTGAAGGCAGGCACTCCCACTGCTAATCCGGCGACGGTGCTAATCTCTCCGTTGCAATAGACTAACGCCTTCCCGTCTTCTTTAGCCATTTTGACCGCTTGCTTTAGCCCATACCAACACCGTTTGTAACCTGTCGGGTTGATAAACTTTGATGATACCTTGCCATTCTTGTCTATTTTCTTATCTAAAAAGCGGTGACGTGTACCGTTAGCTGTCGGGATAGCTAATGCAGGTCTATTGTGATGTGTCACTTCGCGCCAGCCTGCACGATGTAAATCATTGACTGTTACGCCATGCGCTTTTGCATAATCTAGTATGCCAATGTATTGGCGATGGGTAGCCTCAGCGTGGGCGCGTTCAAATGCGGGGCGGTCTATGCCTAACTTGTCGCCTAATTCAAACAGGCTACCATTTTCGTCGTGAGCATGATCGTAATACGCGCCGTGCGTATCGTCATCTATTGTCAATACAAATGCGTGACTATCGCTGTTGGCGCGAAATGGATTATTCATGCGATATGTGCCGTCATGCTGGCGGACTACCTTGCCACGCGCTTCTAACTCGCTCAGCACCTTGTTAGCGTATGTCATGGCTAATCCTTAATATCCATAATGTCAAATTCAAATGTCTTGTTAGCTGGTTGCTCCGGTTGCCAATTCAGGATGTTAGTCTGCACATTCGTTATCGGTAGCGGGTTACTATTACCCTTCCAAAAATCCTCCTGATACATCGTGTTCACGTATTGCCAGACTTTGAATGGTTCAACCTTCGCACTCGCTAACGCCTTAATCGCATTCAATGAATTACGCCACAAATCAATGTTCGTTTTCGCAATCAGCTTATCGTTCTCTGCCAACGCGCCCAACCACGCATGATAGATTGCATTGCATCGAATTGGGAATGTGAGTGGGTCGGTGCCTGTGGGTCTTTTAACTAACCGTGTATAATCACGCCCCGCATACCACATTTCATCACGCCATGACGCTTGTGGCTTTTCGTCGTATTTACAAAGAAGGGGAGAGTTGCTGTGTTTCTTTGTGTTTGACAGTGGGTTTGATTCTGTACTGTTCAACTGACCCCCTCCGGTCTGTTCAACTGTACTACTAGTGGTCTGTTCAACTGTACTAGTACTGTTCAACTGACCCCCTGTGTTATTCTTGTTAATTTTACGCGCCTTAGCAGTCTGTTTTTGTTTGGATGTTTTCGATTCGTTATGGCGTTCTGTAAGACCGTTAGTGTCAGGGTTAGTGGTAAGTTCGTATTTCTGACCTGCATTGGTTGCTTTGCCAACGGGTATCAGAATATTAAACTTCGCCAGTGGTGCAAGGTTGCTTATGATCGTGCCTTTCGCCAGACCACAACCGTTATAATGTGTGCCGTCTTTAGTCGTAAACCCTTTTTCAAACATCGAAAGACTGATATTCGCTTTACGTGATGAAATTTTATCTTGCCAGCCTAATATGTGGCGTGTAGCGAAAATCAATAACTTAAACTCGTTACCTGACAGCAGGTGCATTAATTCATCAACATGCGCGTTGGGAGTTTGGAATGTGCGGGGTATGTATTTATTGTCACTCATTATTCATTACCCTCTTTTACCTTGCTATCAATCGACATCGCCACACCGCCCACATTCTTTAACACAACAGTATTAGCGTCTTCGTAGGCTTGGAATGTGGCGTAAATTTCCTTAGCTATGCCTAACTTGTGCATGAATTCTGCGCTTGCCATAGCCATAGCTGAGTTGTGGTTCATAACAGACAATGATCTATATTGCTCTGCCATTTCGATTTGATCGTTTAGCCACTTGCTAAAATCCATATTCTAATCCTCTTATTATCCGTAATAGGTTGCGCCATTCGCCGGACGTTGGTATAATTCTTGTTAACAATCCTTCAATGACACGTTGACTGCTTTGTGCTGAACCCCTGACGAACATCAGGGGATTTTTTATTTACAGCACACACATAGTATATATCGTAATGGCGGAATGTGCAAAGCGTTACCGGAAGTTACACATTATTTTAAAAAGCCCCTCACTAGGTTGTCGATTTGGTCGAATAAATCATCTGGAAGCGGATCGTGGGTCTTGGTATATGACCATACTTGATTCAGCAACCCGACAGCTTCAAATAGCTCGTCAGTTACATCATCCAACCGCGCACAAAGCGTTAGCCGTTCCATCTCGTGATGGTTGCGTGGTGGCTGGAATGGCGGGTTATCGTCAAATGGGAAGCCACTCATTGGTCTACGTGCCGTGTTCGGTAATTGGGGTCTGCTTCGTTTTTTTTGCGTTGCTCTTTATATGAGTTGCGCCAATCATCCGCCTCATAATAGTCATCTTCCGCCTCCTCTATTTGTGGTTTGTGTTTTGTTTTAGGTATATACCCGAAAGCGTCACTAATAAAAAAGATCGCCAATGTTTCTGCTAAAAATCCTATGATAATCATGCTTTACTCCATCCTCTTTCATTATGTAATAGGTTGCGTTATTCGTGCAAAGTAAATCCTGTTAAGTGTTGATAATTTGTAACGTAGCATATGCCAACATCGTCGCTAATTTCTTCCCGATTATTTTATCCGCTTCCCCTTCGTCAGCCAAAAACATCAACAGGCTAACAGGGATATATAACTTACTGGCAATGTTGCAAATAGTTGACAGCGTTGGATCGCGTTTGTTGCGCTCAATTAATGACAAATACGACACTGATAGCCCTGTCAACTCTGCTAAATCGCTTTGACTTAATGCGCGTTGTGTGCGAATTAACTTTATTGCCTTTCCTAAGTTCATTATCCCAAGCCCCCTATTTCATCAAATACTAACGGTATCCCGTCTATTGCCACGTCTTCCATTGGCATCGTAGTATCATCTAATGCGATTTCCGCCCATTCGATCCATTGAAGACGTTCATCGCGGTTTATCCCGCCATAATGCCCAGTTCTATCACCATTTATAATCCCGCGCCTCATGCCCGCAATAAATGCAGGTAAACGCTTGCGTCGTGTTGAGTGATCCATCTTTAAATAAGGGTTATTTTGTTTACTCATTATTCATCATCCTTGTCATTGTCATAAGTGTGTTTACCGAAAAATCTCGGCTCACCGTGTTTGTCTGTCATCACTCACTGGCGTTATCCTCATAATAATCTTCGTTCAATTCATCTGCGGGGTCAATATCATTCTCTGCAATGTAGGCATCCGATTCACGTTGTGCCTCAGCAATTACACGTCGCCTATCTGCGAGTGGCAATGCCATGAGTTCGGTGAACGATAAGCGGTTGCTCGGCTTCCGGCTTAGACTTCTACAGAGCTTGCATTTCATCACTCGTTATCCTTTCAACCTACTTATATCTGTAATAGGTTGGATTATTTATCAATGGTTACTTCATTCACAATTGTCATCCACAAGCCGTTTGGGATAACAATGCAATCCTCGTTATCGCACGATTCAATCACATACGTCTCATCAGCGACACGCGCCAATAGCGCACGTAAGCGCGTATTCTCAGCTTCCGCCTCTAGTTGGTCATTCAGCGCAACCGTGAGTTTAGCCTCGATGTCAGCGATACGCTGTAATGTGACTGTGTTAGGTAGAATTTGCTTTACGCTAGTCATTGCTTACCCCGTCGTGGTGTTTGATCTCGTATGTCCCGTCCGGTTGCAATGTGCTTGTCGTTAGCCAACGTGTGCCAAGTGGTGGGACTTCGACAATGTCTACCCCTTGGGATTGCTTTGTTGCCAACCCGTCAGGACTAAAAATAATTGCGTACTTTTCAACCGCGTAATCGCTAGTTCCGTCAGTCCAAAATGTTTGTGTGACGCTAGCTCCGTCAGTGTCGGTTATCCCAAACTTGTATCCTATTACTTTTTTCATCACTTGTTATCCTTTTCGGCTTCTGTTCGCACTATATAGCGAATTTGTGCAGTCACACCATCGCCTAGATTGTTTAGCTCACTGCTGTACACACTCACTCTGTACAATGGCGCATTGTGGTTGACACCATGTATTGCAATATTCACATAGTTATCATCGTCACCATTATTGTTTTCAACGACGGTGATAACAACGCGCCAACTTTCTGGTAGCATATCTAATAGTTCATTCATCGCTTACTCTCCTTAATTATTCTGATTAATTGATCGTGTCGCTTGTCATACGCTATATCAGCGCACTTAACGTATACCGTGTGGTGCTTGTGTTACCGTTCACATTGTCAATGCGCGTCTTATAGTTATCGTTGCGGTTATTGTCGCGCATGTAGTTAACACACTTCATAACACCTCCTAATCGAATAGATTTAATTGCCCCGTTGCGCGTATCTTCTCAATGCGCTTGTTTGATATTGTCTTACGGCGATTTTTAGCGCGATGTTCTTTATCATGGTTGTTATGGCATTTCTGGCACAACGCTTTAAGATTGTCAGGTTCGCAATTCATCGGGTTATGATCGTATATGTGAGCAATCGTCATCAGCTTGTGGCTCATTGGTTGCCTCGATTAATTGCAATGTAACCCGTGCTAACTTTTCATTCAATTCACTGCCTAGTGGCTTCAATTCGTTGTCACTGGCAGATAGAAACACAATGATGCTTAACGGTATACCCATTGCATTAGCCACCGTGTTTACTGTTTCATAGTTCGGTTGACGTTTACCACGCTCAACCGCCGATAGATACGTTTTCGTAATCCCCGCCAATTCTGCGAGTTTTGACTGTGTGTATCCTCTTTGCTTCCGGCACATCTGAATTGCTTTGCCTAATTCCATATATACCCCCATGTGTTATATAGTCACACTCAGTATACACCTTGATGCTATTCTGTGCAAGTAATTGGCAACAAAAAAGCGCGATGTCCACTAAACACCGCGCCACTCTGAAATATAGATACACCGTCACTGACTTTTACTCAGTTTTAGTGCATCGAATTGATGCCATGCCTAATCTATGTTGGGCGGTGGTGGCTCGGGGTTGATGCTGGTGGTGTTTTCACGCTCTACGCGCCGTCGCCATGCGTTCAATTGTGCATAGTCGGTGTTCACTACGGGATGCGCATCGAAATCAATTTTATCACAATCCATACACTTCCGAGTAATCCAACTGCGGTACGGTTGTGGTTCACTAAGATTTGTACTGGCACAATATTTACAGCGCATCACCCCACCACCTTAATAGTCAATTCGTATTGTTTGCCAACGTCTAGCGCATTCACAATATCGCGTATCTGTGAACGTGAGAATATGCCCTCATGGATTGTGTGCATAGGCGCGGTGCTTGATGCGCCCGTTATGTATTCTTCCCATTCGGCGCGTAAGTATCCCGCTTGAGTGCAAGTTACTTGATTGTCTGCCCACTCGTTCAATTTGCCAAGAGCATAATCTAACGGTGTGAACTGTTCGGGCGATAAGAATAATTCAGGCTGTAGGATCAAGGCGCGATTAGCCCATTGCATGGCAAGTCTGTAGTGTGTGTACCTTAATAGGCTGGTTTCGTCTAAACGGCTGTCCTGCGGGTAAAAACGACTAACCTGCGCGTGGTCTTGCAGTGTGCGGTTCGATATATATGGCGCGTTTGATTCGATGCGGAATTTGTTTAATGTTTCGTCGCCATAATAACCGCCCTCAATTACCTCTGCGACAATATCGCCGATAGCCCACTTAACGAATGAGTGCGCGTCGAAAGCAACATTAGCACGTTCTACCAATTCGTCCCACGACTGCTGTTGGATGTGCGTTGCCTGTAATGCGTTGAGTTCTACTGTCATAATCACCTCAATTGATAATAGCCACCTGTGATAGTGGCTATGCTTGCGTTAACTAGTTAGTTAGTTTCATCATCCCAATAGGCTAATACGTTTTGCCAATACGGTTTATTTTCGTTTAACCAGATTTTCCCTTGTGTGTCTAGTTTTTTAATCTCGCTCCAATCAAGGTTACCGCGATCACGGATATATGTGCCGGATTCCCAAATAGTATTGCCATCTGAGTCATAAACTGATGCTGTATAAGCTGTTTCATCAGCATCATAATTATCACCATATCCACAAATCGGCGCGCATGAATAAGTGTAACGAGTTGATAAACTCATTCTAGCGTTGCGGTCATAATGTGCCGCCTTGTAAAATATTTTGCCACGTAAGCGGTCTTTATTGTCATACAACCCCGACCACATAGAATGATTACCTGCTTTTTTATACCACCCGTTAGGCAGAGTTACATTAACAAATAAATCATCATGGTTATCATGGAAAATAATCCCAAGTGCCTCACTGTTTTCGCGGTCACACTCAATAGGCAAAACGGAAAAATTAACTACATCATTCTGCCCCTGTTTCTCTTGTCTACGTATCGCCTCTCCCGCGCCAAACACCATGGCTTCTATTATAAACTCAGTGTCATTATGTTTTTTCATTATTCGTTAGTCTCCCTTTTTTGCTTGCGTTAGATAGTCGTTACAGATTAAAGTGTTCACACTCAAGATACGTTTTACCGCAGTTAGGGCATTCGATATAATGCGACCCTTCCTCATTACCATATTCCCAACTTACGTCCGACTCGAAACTCGGGCTAGCTTGCCACTTAGTCATGCACCCACCGCCATACCCGTCGACAGCACACACATAATCAAGTGAGTAATCAGGCGTAGGCGCGTCTGCAGGTACTGGGAATACCAACCCTGTTGGGCTTGTTCTATTCATTGCCCAACTCCGCGAATTTCTTAGTTAGTACCTTGACCGTTACGGGGTACTCGATAGCCATGTAATCCACGCCGTCAGGGATTACAAGCAAATCGGCTTGCACCGCTTTGAGTAGCTTGGACGTGTTCACCTTGCTATCAATAGCTTGCGGTAACGCAACCGCGCAGAATTCAACCGCTTTGGGCATATCGTTGATAACGATTTTACCCTTGCTGACAGCGACCTGTAACGCGCCGTTGGTCTTGGGGTCTCCATCCTGATAGGTTTCAAACAGCAAAGTCTTAGCGCGTTCAATCGCTTTTTTGTAGTCGGTTTCAGATTGTGCCTCATCAGCGATTAGCTTCTCATGTTCTAAATTGAACATCTCTGTTAACTCTGCGATTTGTTGGTTTAATGATACTCTCTCAGCATCTAACCGCGCCTTGAGTTCTTGATGTTTTGCGAAGGCTACCCCTGCTTGACGTTGGTATAAGCCTAATGTTTCGTTACTCATGGTTACTCCCTTTATTCGATTCGATTTGCAAAAATGCTACCAGCTTCTTATACGCCTTAATCTGCGCGTCCGTTGTGAGCGTTAGCGGTCTATCCTGTAACGCTTGCCGTGTTTCTTGTCGTTGCTTGCTGTCGGTTGATTCTTGGCTGTTATTGTCGGTCATACCATACGCTCCATACCATACGCTCTGCTCATCTGGTATACACGCCTCAAGTCTTGCATACCGCGCTTCGGGTATCCCGTTCTCTCAGCGTATCTTTTCATATTATTCCACTGGATAGATTTAATCTCGGTTTCATTGCTAGCATACTTAAACCCGTACAGCCTGCAATGATGCCGAACTAATCCCTGCATATACGTCACCGCTTGCGCCGTGGTCTGCACTTTGAGCGCACCATCATATAGCTGGCTTTCGGTTGCGTTGCGTGGAAATGTTGGGACTTTCAATGCCATCATTGGTTACACCTCGTTACTCGTCTAATATGCTTATCATTGCGGATAACTCGGCATGATAATCTTTAGCACTTTCAGCATCTTTAGTACCGGGAATACAATCAATTGCGTAATGTGACCACGCCATCTCTACCAACTCATTCAGGTAATCACCCGACTTTAACAACTCAAAGAACTCACGGTGCAATGCCAAGCCCGCCTTGATTTGCTCAATGTCCATCTTATCAATATTTTCCACAATATCACTGTGCTTACTCATATCATCACCTCGTTAATGTCTAAAATGGGATGTCTTTTTTCTTGCGCGGTAGTTCATTATGATCATCATTGTAATTGCTATTACTATCGCCACGACTGCCAGCGAATGTCCACTTATCAACCGTAACCTGTACAGTTGTGCGCTCATTCTCGTTTTTGTCAGTCCATAGTTGTATTTCAGGTTCACCACTGACAATAACGGCTGTCCCTTTTTTGACATGCTCACTAAATGCTTCGGCACGTTTCCCGAACATTTGAATGCGATACCACGATGCGACCTGATAATCGCCGTAGCCCGTATTGACTGCTAGGCTAACGGTAGCCCGTGCTGTACCTGTCTGGGTGTACTGTAAATCAACATCCCCGCCCGTATGCCCTGCGAGTGTGATCTGTGCGAAGTTTGGCATTATTTAGTCTCCTGTGCTATGTCTAACTTATTGATATTGTAGTATGTAGTCGGGCCGCCGTCTTTCGTGGTGGCTGATTTGACATACACCACAACGCGGGCGTTAATCGGTCTGCGTTCCTGTGGTTTAATGTTTAATTGTGTCAATTGTTCAACTACTGTGCTATTTGCATAATTGCTTTGGGTGTCAATGCTCAGTCCATAGGCGGGGTATTTCGACGGACTACCATTGTAGAACGCATAGAATTGATATTCAGGCTTTCCCGTTTTTTGCGAAAACTTCATTTCAACCCCACTAACGGCAAAAGCCACAACTTGTTGATGGTACTTTTCGCCTAGTGTAACTTTATCCTCTTTACTAGCAGGGAATGCTAATAGGGGAGTATCACCACTGGCAGACGGTGGGATTAAATCAGGTTGTGACTGTTTGCCCTCATTCTGGATTACATCAACATCATCATTGAACTGTTGCCAGTCAGTGTTATTTTGTTGTGTAGGTGGCGAGGGCTTATCCTCATAACCAAACGCTTGAAAGTACGCACCTAAACCCAACAACACATTGCTGACATGATTAAGCATGTCTTGTGCGCTTGTGCGCTCCGTGAATACATTTAGTTCTATCGGCACAATTCGACCATCACAGGGCACATTGATAGCCTCTAAGCGATAGATTGTAACAACCGCTTCATTGTGATTAGGTGATTCGTACTCATTCCGGCTACCCCATTCTTCTGACAACTCAAAAACGCCCGCCTGCAACGCTTTTACAGCCTCACCATAATGCTCTAATGTTTCAGACAACACGGCGGGGTTCAACGAGATACCATTACGAATAGACAATCGTGTGCTGTCTTTTTTAAGCGTAATCGTTTCAGTGTTAATCGTCATTACTCGCTCCCTTGCTAAAGAATTCGCTTGCTAAAATAAAATCCGCACCTGATTTACGCGCCATAACTGCATCTTCGCCGTGCCAGTTATCGCCTACTACCAGTGTTTCGCTAGGTGTTACGTCCGCGTCCTTCATAGCTTGCAATAACAAGCCGTTGTTAGGTTTACGGCTTTCAATTTGCCACTCAATAGCCTGCTCTTTGCCGTGTGGGCGTGGCGACCAATTGCCGTTACGCGATTGATACAGAAATGAAAAGTAGCAAATAATATCGCGATTACGGACATACAGCCCCAATTTCATTAGTGTATCTGATACGCGCTGGTATGTCTCATCTTCTGTGGGCAAATCAGCAGGTGCGCCCCAGCTATCCGTTTCCATCCATAGGCGTAATCCAACACCACCGAAGTTATTCACGATTGCGAAGTGATACAGTCCGCGATTATTAGCGAACCATTCTGCCACGCCGTCAAGCAGATCGTGTGTAAATGCCTCGACTAGCGTCCCATCATAATCAAATACAATCAGCTTTTTACTCATTCACTCGTTCCCTTCAATCTTATTGTCCCAGTAGTGGTGTACCACGTTGTACCACGCCTCGACGTTTATACCATATTTAGCAATGGGACAATCCGACATAAAGAATACAAGCTGTGCGAAGTCCATCCCATCTAGCTTTTTCTTGGCTTCTTTCAGTATGCCAATTGCCCCGCCCCCGGCACGGTATTCAAAATATATGTGCAAGTGCATTAGGAGAATTGTCTCGGTGTCATCAAATGCGGGTTCATGCTTGGCAATAAATTTGCGCCCGACTTCCTTTAAAAACGCATCACGATCTTGTTTGTTACTCATTCACTCGCTCCCTTTGTTAGATTGATTTACCCCATTATAAGCGATTTGTTGACATAGTGCAACCTATCTGTTAAAATCTATAGTATGAATTAATTATCAATGAGGGTTTACCATGACGGAAACATTTAGCAAGGCAATTAGAATCCGTGTAACACCAGAAACCAAACGCTTATATGAGGAACTTGTAAAATCGAATTATGGCACTCATAACAGCGCGTCCAATATAATTCGTAACGCTATCCGTGTCTCATTAGGGCTTGAACCTATAGAGGAAGTTAAACGAGGCATAAGGGCAGAAAAGTAATATGGTAATAGAAAAGAAGTGTTCGAAATGCAAAGAGACTAAACCCATAGAGTCTTTTCACAAGCATGCAAAAGAAAATGATGGCTATCGAAGGCAATGCAAATTGTGTGTAAAGTCGTATTCAAAACGATATTATGAACTAAATGCCGAAAATTTAAAAACCAAATCACTATATTACGCACGATCAAACCGCAGTAAGGTCAGATCGTATCACAAAATATGGAGGGATAACAATGTGGGCAAATGCAGAGAACTAGACAAGCGAAAATATTACGCTAAAAAGAACGCACAAGGTAGCCACACTAGAGATGATATACAACAAAAAGTTGAACAACAAAAGCACAGGTGCGCTTATTGCTCGGTTAAGCTTCAATGCGATGGAGCGGGCAAATACCATACGGATCATATAAAACCCTTATGTCAACATGGTAGTGATAATATAGAGAATATTGTTTTAACTTGCCCTAAGTGCAACCTGTCTAAGGGAACGAAAACATTGGGAGAGTGGTCAATATTCCTTGAAAAACACAACCAGTTATCAAATGTGATTGCGTCTAATATTCGCAAGGTGATAGCATCACTCAAATAAATAATATTGGTATAATCAATATGTTGACATAGTACAACAAATAGAGTATGATAGTTACAAGATAACAAACAAGGGAGTAACGAAATGACAGCACTATTTGACGAGGCACTAAGCGAATTTAATAAAATAAGCTCCAGCACAGAGGGACATTCTGGTACAAGCTACGGGTCATCCAACGGTTATGAATTTGTAATCTGGATCGACAACGGGGATGACTATCCCGAACCCGAATCTGACTTAATCACGACAATAGTCGATTATGATGAAACTTTTGAGAATATGTACAAATTTACCATGACGCTAAACTTTGACACCCCACAACCAGCCACCGCAAGCGACACAGCCGACCCGCCACGCATCACGACAGGTGACACCGTCACATTAATTGGCGACCCGGTAGAGGGTACAGAGTACCGCGTGCATCTGATATTGCCCAACACCGCTTATATCGTAAATGGTGGCGGTATGAAAAACGTAGACGCGAGCCGATTACGGCTAGCACAGCCACAGCCACAGTCGACAATCGAAACACTGCAAGCGGAAAATGATGCGCTTAAGGCGAAAGTCGCGGAGCTGGTGAAAGACTTAAGCAACGCTACTAGTTTTGCAAGTTTCCTTGAATCTCGAATCGAGAAACTAGGGGTTAGAGTATCTGAAATTGAAGAAAAGATAGACTGGCGATAACACGCAAAACAAAAGGGCGGTCAACCCACTCACGAGTAACCGCCCAAATTGATCTAACAAGGATATAAGAGGATACCATGAATTTATTGAAAGTGTCAAAATTAATGTTCTCAAAATATGGCAACACAGGCACAGAAAACACAACGGATGGCACAAAAGAACCGGGGGTACATGACCTCGTTGAGCATAGTAACGGGGCGCGGGCGATTGTTTGTAATATCGTTGATAATCCCTATTCATTTACAGAAAATCCCAACAAAGTCCTTTATGTTATCGGTGTGAACCTAAATAAAGAGGGTAAGCCGTGTAGCAAGTTTGGCGACCATTGGGGATTTGATGAAGTAACGCTAATTGCGGAGGTGCAATAATGACAATTTCAATAATAGACATTGATGGTACAAAACGGCATGTAGATTTACGCAATTGTGTTGAGTATCACACAACAGAAGGCATGGCGGGTAAATGGTTTGTGTATATTCAACCAGTCGGGGCAAGTGAGGATTTTGATCTTCGGTGGCAGATAACAGAGGAAACAGCAAAAACTCTTGAAGCCTTTTTTTCTGGTTTGTCTGCATACACGTTCGGGGGAGGGAAACAATAATGACCTACTTGACAGAAGCGGATAAGAACTGGAAGCAAGCGCAAGCGATATTGTTGGGGGTTAATAAACTTTTAAACGGCGCAATCATTACCGACACTAACCAGCGAGAATTGTATTATTTAAAATGGTGTTTACGTTGCCTACAATCAGCACACAAACAAGGACTAATCACAACTAAAGACGCTTACAACCTCGAGAACAAAGTGGACTGGTACAACTTGCTACTTGCCGAATTAGAGGATGTAATCAATCCAGTGTACACAGTGGCGCAGTACCCCCCGCTAGATGATCTAACAGTCGAAGATCATAAGCGCGTAAACTTTGCGGGTATGCTCCGGTGGTGTCACATCGGATACAAGTCGCAGGTTAACAGCCTGCAAGGGTTTATTGAACTTGCGAAACTGGACGCTGACATTGCACAAGCGAAGCAATCGACGGTCACGAAAGGTAGCCCGTTGGCGAAGATCATTAGCGACCAAAAAAAAACTAAAGTAGTACCGATACCAGATGGCTTTATGGATACGCCATTTCACGAATACACAATCAGAAGTTTAAGACGTAGACGATAACTTAATTAACTAAGGGAGTTAGTGATGGAAGACCGATTAGAAGCTGAATTGAAGTATATTCGGAATGTGCTAGATAGCCCTATCGGCAATACGCGAAAATTCATATTAATAAAGGGGCTTTATGAGGCTACTGCCAAACACGCTGGTAATTGCGTTGCCGAAAACGCGAAATTACGTAAGCAACTAGAAAAACAGACTGATGACAAAACCCGTGACGACCTCGACAAACAAGAATGGCGACACGATGAAGACACGCACAACATTGAAGACTGGCTAAACGGCAACTAGAAACCGCACGGGGGCGCGTATTGCACCCCCCTTAGACAAGGATAACAAGTGATGTTCAAATGGATAATGGATTTAATAAGACCGAAGCCAACTTTTTGGGATACCTATTTTGATAAGTTTATTATGCCTCATTGGGAACGGGGGCTACGGCATGGTATTCCTGAGGATGAATTGAACGCCATGTTCAAGGACTGTGTAGATAATTCCTATCTTGATGTTCTGCCCGGTATTAGCTTTAGAGACGCTGTAGACAATCGAATTAATGGCAAGGATAACGAGTGATGAAATGTAAGAAGTGTAAGCAAGCAATGCGAAACGACGGGAAGCAGGCAACCGCTTGGAATCAAGTAGCTGGCAAGTTTGTGCCAACCGCTTGGAGCGAGGTCATTACGTGCGATAACAAGCGATGCACGATGTACAATTGCACGTTCACAAACACGAATTATGGCAAGGTTGACGTAAGTAAATATCAGGAGCGCGAATGATGGGAAAGCGCAAACTTAAAAGCGAGTTTTCAACACAGTTGCAATCGGTGTCAAATCCTAACGTGACATTTGAATTTGCGATCCGTTACGATAACTATAGTGAAGAGTGGGAGTGGAAATCTATCGTTACGGACAACGGAGAAATCATACGTGAGATTGAAGGGCTTACATCGGTGTACGATATAGCCGTGTCAAAGATGCTTAACGTTATAAGCATTTATGGGTGGGAGTAGGCGTGATGCGATCACGGGTCTATGAACATGACTACATAGACCCCAACTTCTAGGAAACTATAATAAAGAAAGCGAGGGCAAGTGATGAGTGATAACGACATTAACAAGTTAGAGGAAATACAGGCGATACTTGAGACTTCCGACAGCGAGGGGAAGAAGCTGACACAAATTGAGGCGTTGTTAAGCAAGCGGGGGGCGTTGTGTGAGTGTGATGGTTGCACAGAAATAGCAATAGTAACCCATGTACCAACAAATAAACGTTTTTGTGAATACCACATGATAACGAAAGAGAGTAGTACGATGGACGAAATATATAATACTAGTTTTGATGATATGCCAATTCATACACAGGAGGCTATTGAGGTGATTGTGCAATACGGAGATGTCGGGGGAGGGCATCATAAACAATGGGTGCTAGATCAAGCCTTACGCGCATTAATGGGTGATGAATATCAAGCATGGCGCGATAAATATGATTTAGAAATGGCGCGGGAAGACTATAGTATTTGGGATGAAGGTATAGCCCCTTAACTAGAATAACGAAAGCGAGTAGCACGATGGACGCAAAAGAAAAAACAATGTTAGCTAAAAATGGGTACACATTAACCCACGTAGGCGATGAGTATCGCATCTATCAAGACGGCGTTAAAGAGCCATTGCATGTTATTGGCGACAAAGGCTCAGGCGTAGCCGTGCATACATTTTTAGCATACGCCAATGGTGATAACACCACCGCGCCCGCTGACGACAGCGAACAGGAGTAAACAGAATGAGCAAACAAAGCAAATACGAAATAGGCACAACACTAGAAGAATGCTATCAAAAGTTACGCGGGGCGTGGTGGTACAATCATCTTGGCGCACCTATCCAAACTCGCGAGTATAAAACAGGATTAAAATTCACGCCTTATGCAGTTACATTTTTCAGTTACGAATATGTCAACCCTAAGTCGTTGGGGTGTGACAAATATGAACATTTATTTAACTGGAAGTGCATCAGTGTACACCCCGCGCCCACCGACGGCGACGGGGAATAGCGCGATGCTCCTAATCAAATATACTGGCAACAACAACAGTCACCAACTTTTTAAAGATGACAACTTGCTATTTGAAGGCACATTTACAGAGTGCTTTGATATTATGGATCAAGAAAAAAGAAATGACTGTAATCAGCGCATAATTGAATATGTTAATTGCTTGGATGTCAGCGATACTTTAAAAGCCAAGTTGTTGAAACTCTCCGTGACAGCAATAAATAGCTACCGATAACTATAAATTACCGCAAACAAAAAGACGGCTACCATCTGGCAACCGTCTTTTTGTTTATTGCGTTAAAAAAATGAAAAGCCCTCCCATCAATGCGTATCGGACGCGGGGAGAGCTTTTCTTCACCACACGAAAAGTTTAGCTAAAACTTTTCGTTTTAGTATTTTCATTATATCACAAATCTATTTGTTTTCATCTGATGCGATACGCATTATACGTGTAACACCATATCTATTTCCCCGCTCCGACACCCCTTGGACAAAAACGCGATCACCCATTACAACACCCTTTATAGAATCTTCATTACCCTTGAAAATATACTCAACATTATTAGATTTAATTTTTAATTCAGTGTACCCCATTTGAGGTTGCACCCACTTAAAATCATAATTAGTAATCACCCCAACCAGCTCGATTTTTATTTCTACTTCGTCATTCATGTCACGTCCCTCATATATTTTGTACTATTGTACCATGTAAGGCAATAAGTCCCTCCCCTAATCGTTGGGGGTGTAATCGCCTCGTTAAGCGTAAAGCATACCACATTATGGTAATGACGTTAGAACGTCACTGCGCTATCACCATTGCAGAAATCATCTGGCGCGTGTAGGACCTCCAGTGCGTGAATAGATACCTGAGTACCCTGTAGGAAACTACCCCACACCAACTCGCTATATACAGCAATAACACCGTCAATCAACTCATCAGTTTGCACTATCCAAAATATCTCATGTCCATTAGTGCCACTGAAACGCCCGCCGAATGACTGATTACGCAATTGTATAATGCGCTCATCGGTTAAATGTATCTGTGCAGATAGTGATATATCGCTTGTGCTACCGTTTGGTATCGAATGCGATCCCGTTTGCTTAATCAGGTAACATATATCAGGCTCGAAAACCTGTTCAAATTGTACGCCAAATTGACCGTCAACTTGTACAAGCTCTAATGTCATGCCGTTAAATGTACCGCCACGGAAAAATGTAGCACCCGCGTTTTGGTATGCGAACGTGCGTTGTAATGCTGGGAATTGCCAGTACCAATATCCATCGTACAACGCGACATAACGCCCATCGGCTGTTCCCAAATCTACTGTCTGAAAATTGCCATTGTTAAGCACTAGACACGGGTTGTTATTCGTATTTACTTGTGCGAAGCCTTCAACCCGTTCACCTGTGAAGCAGTCGAAGTAGAACAATACCTCTTGCGCAACCGTAGGCGCAACCGTAGGCTCATCTGTTGGTGTTGGCGTGGTATCGCGGGTGCATGATGATAATAGTACAATCACCGCGATTAGCAACGCTGACTGTGTGACATGCAATACAACGTGCCCCGTTTTTGATAACCGTTGATAATACCGGTCCCAAACGTTATGCAGTTTCATATTTCCTCAATTCTTTGATTAATTCTTCCCAGTCTTCACCTTTAACCACGCCATCAGCTAACGCCCTTTCGATAGTAGGTATTGATTTTGGGCTTTCGATTGTGCTAAGCGCACGCCAAACACCGTCAACAACCGTATGCAGTTCACTCTGTATGAGCGATTCGGCAAATAACCGCAATGTTTCCACGTCTTCGGGGTCTATAACGTGGTGCGGTAATTGAACGAGGCACTCCCTGATAGTTTTGCTGTGTCTTGAGACATTAGGTGTGCGCTTAATGAACTGCTTAACCGCATCAAGTACAGGAGTTAGACCGTACTTGTCTACATATTGACATAGCCTAATTGAGAACGCGCTATCATAGCCACTCCTGAAATGTTCATCTTGAGATGTGATGAATATATCCTCAACCAATTGCGTTAATGTTTTGTGAAATCGCGTCATTGAAATCTCCAAAGTTTGGGAACTTGCATTATTGGTCCTGCTTTGGTGCGAAGTCAGGACGGCTATCCCCAATGATTGGGGTTTTAGTATACTGAGCCACCTTGTACAAACCAGCACTGCCGACGAATACACTTGCTAACCCTGCTACAATAACAGCTATTGTATCGAATGCGGTTGTGAACTGCTCAATGTAATTAAACTCATCAGCAACCAAAGCGATAGCGTACACGATAATGATAACGCCCGTGCTTAACATCTTGGTGTCAATGCTTGCCAATACTCCCCATTTTTTCAGTAGTGCGGTTAACGATGTTGCAAAGGGGGCTAAACCCACAACGCTCAATAGTGCCATTTCAACTACATTATCCAGCAACGCTTCACTCATGTTTCATTCTCCTATATGATATTGAACACTTTTAAAATAGCGGTAATAACAGGTGCGGAGCTTATACCGCCCACGCTTACCGCCACAAATCTCCAGTTAATACCCGCGATAAATTCATATACGCGGTCTAGTTTTTTTGTGGTTGCCTCTAATTCGCCAACCTTGCCTATTATTCCGTCGCTTGTTTCACCGTCGCCAAACACCCCAAACAGCAATTTAACCATCATAGCTTTAACTTCAAGATGATGTTTATGCGCTTGTTCGGTTAGTTTCTTGTCTTCCGATTGTAACCCTGTGATGTCGGTTTGTATCATTTCAACATCCTTTTTGTTGTTACTTGTGCGTTCATTTACTGCGCTCAATTCTCGTGCGAAGGGCAACATAGCAGACTTAACGCCCACGTCTACAGCACTAGCAACATTACGTGCTATCCTGTCGTCCATGCCCTTTAGTATCGCATCTAACGCGGTGGTGTTTTCATTGCGTAATGCACTAATTTGATCGTCCGTATATTGCTTAGAGGCTTTGTCGCCATCGCGGGTAGCCTTATACATTTTGGCGATGTCGTCATCAATCTTGTCCAACCGTTTAAGGATTAGTTGCTCGAACTCGCCAGTTTCTACTTGCACTTTGTCACCATCGCCATTGATTGGCACTAGCTTTGGTATCTCTTTAGGTGGTCTTTCCATTTTTCGCGCCCCCTCAGCGCATATTATAATATTTGTTACATCATATCATGATATAATAGGTGTGTGTGACCTACAGCACGTTTAGGCGTGTGTGGCAATTCCCTAGTTGCCAGTAGGCACACTTTTTGTTTATCAGTATATCACACCTTTGTAACAGTACACTAATTACCACTAATAGTAAGAACGCCTTGCATCGCGCCCGAAGGACGCACCCTCCGTTTTATTCACTTTGCCTAACTGATATTGCCCTGATAGCGTTAAATCCTCTTTAGAAGCCCATGTGACTTGTCCTGTTTCGCCGTCGTAATTGATTTTCTCAACATACGACACGGGTATCTGCGCATTTAGTGGCGTGTTGAACGATGGGATATCAAGGATAGATATATTCGCGTCAGGGGTAATTGTCCACGGGTCTAATAATTCACCCGTTGCGCTATAGACACGGCGGTCTTTGAATATATTTGTGTAGTATTTCGTTTCGGTGTTCGCCTGCCTGTAATAGGCACGGCGATAGCCTAAGTTGGGGTCTGTTCTCGTTATCCCAAATACCCAGTCATTTACGCCGTCCCCCGGCTCTACGTGCTGGCGTATAAAATCAAGGTGTGATTGCCCGCCTCGTTTTTCAGTAGATGTATTATATGTGGCGTTTGCATTGAAAAATGTGAAATCTTCAGTATTGTAAAATACGCCCGTGCCGTTACTCGTGAATCGTGACGAATTGTAACCTGTCGCGTTAGATACTAGGACATACCAAAGATAATTAAAAACAATTGATGAAACCTGTGACGTTGCGACCCCGACCTCAAAAGTATCCCACTCTAGCGTATGATAAAACCCCTTTATTTCAAGTTTCAGACTGTAATTAGAAGCGTTACCCGTGGGCGTGACGGTCATCTGCTCGTAGGGGTCAGCGTGTTTAGCAAGCAACAAATCGCGTTGTACATTGTGGCGTGTATCGGTTGTCAGGTACTCAATACCTAAATCCTGTGTCAACATCTTAGAGCCATATATATCAATACTATCCTGATTTAGTACCTCAGCACTCACTTTGCTGTTTGGTGCTGACACTTTGTTAAAATACGACACCATAACGCGGTTGCCTAATGTGTCTAACGATACACTGAATTTAAACCCACGTATCTCAAGATTAATCCGATTGATATACCCCTCGAATATCGGTGCAGATGGGTTGTTCACAATCGTCTGAACGCGATTACCTAAGTACGCACCGAAAATATCAAACGCCTCCGTAGGGTCAACGGCTAATTCACATGACGCGCTATCGTCACCGCCCATAGCGATAATTTGATGCTTGTAATTGTGCGCTTGATAAGTGGCTAATATACGATCATTAACAACGGGCGCAAGGCGTGTACCAGACATAGCTTGGCGCGGTTTCTTGTATACCACAAGCTGATGTATTTTACTCATCGCGGTTGCCAGACCAGCGTGGAATGATGTTGACTGCTAGTGCAAGCGGGTCTGTTGGGTCTGTGTCCGACAGCAACCCCCCACCTGTATCCTCGTAGGCGTATATAATGTGGAGCCTGTTATCAACCCCGGGTATTAACTGGGGAACGACACCCACAATATTAGCTGATGAAATTTTTGTACCCCCCGTAGTATTCTTAAATCGTGATTTAGAGAGTACCCCCCCGTGTCCTAAATATCCTGTTCCATCCACAGTTACTTGCTCAACAACCCCGTTAGCGGGCAAAACTGCCTTAAACATGGCAATGTCATAAGGTACCAAAATGATGTCGCATATATTGACAGTCACAGCACCCCCCGCACTTCTATCATTGTAGCGCAACTCTATTTTGAAATCTCCACCGTCTATGTTGTATAACCCAACACCGTCACTAGCTGACTTCGCCCGCTCACCAATCGGCAGGGATATATTGCCCATGTATGCGAATGGGAAACGGTCTGCGGGCGCGGTGGTACTTGCGGGGTTAATTGACTGAGTATCAATAAAATTATCATAATCACCAATAGCAGATATACGCAAGAATAAGTCTATATCTGTGCTGACACCCGCCGTTAAGTCATGCCTCATGTAAACACTATATTTGCCTATATAAGAGTTTAGACGGATTTTATAATCAACATTACTTGCACTCCCCCCATTCCCCTCGCCCCACGACCCGACTTGACCGCCAGTCAATGCCCCCGCTACAAATGCTACATTTAACACATGTTTGGTCACTGTAGAGCTGTTACTTATCACCCCTTGCCCCGTTAAGTAAGTTGTCACGAAATCGGGGTTTCCTGCTATATCGTTTATATCCCCACCAGCAAACACATAATTATCGTTAAAATCGTCTGTATATGAGGTGGGTACTGGCAGACGGGGTGTCACAGAGTGACCGACATATAATTCTTTTAGGATCGTGCCAACACCAGCAGATACGCCCATGTCAATCATGCACAAGGCGGGTAAGTCGCCGGGTATATCCTCTTTCGGGATAGTAATGTAGTTCTCTGTAATCGTTGGGCTATCCTGCCCCGCGCCGAAGTCGTATTCCAGTCGATTTGTGAACGCGGTTTCGTATATCAGCGAGTTAGATGATAGCGGGTCTAAATCCGTATAACCAAAATCTTGACCGGGTATATTACCGCCCGCCAATTGTGCGTAATAAACGGGGCTTGTACCCGGTGGTATCGCACGCCAGCCGTATTCACGCTCCCACGATATTGTTATAGACGCGATTGATACTAAGTCCTCAGCACTTTTGTCTAAGTAGCTAATCTCGCTGTCAATGTTAAATAGCAATGCGAATTGCGCGGGTACTTCATTTGTTTGGCGATAGTGCAAATACACAGGTTCAATGAAGCTATGCCCTGTGCCAAACCGCTTGCAGTCAGCAATGAATAACTTAATCTCTTTTAGCTTCTGATTAAGCTCCTTAAACGTTGACGCGCTAACTTTGAATGTCACCGTTTCAACGATATTGCCATACGCCAACGATAGCGGTTGCCTACCATCACTCAATGAGCTATCCGCCCACACACCCCCGTTCTTAGTCTGCGGGTTATTAGGCGAATACTGAACGCTGTCGGCTGTACCGATACCCCCGCTTAGGATGTCAAGAACTACAATATCCTTTTCGGGGCTATCAGTATAATTTGGTAGGGGCATAACACCCCGTATAATCTTAAATTCTTGTGCTGTCATATGTCACCTTTCTATGGAATACCACCTGTTGCAATTGTCTCAGCTACTTGTGCGTTAGCATTACCCTGCTGGGCGGGGCTAGCAATATTGTTAGTTGTGTTCACAGTCATGTTGCTAGTTACCGTAGACCCAAAATTACTAGGGATACTCGCCATATTCATCGACAGACCAACTAGCCCCGCGTTTATACTACTAATCGCTGTCGTGATTGTGTCGGTTTCAGCTACGATGCTTTGAGAGAATGTGCCATAACGACTTTGCGTTGCGTCTAACTCTATTGTAGAGTTCTGCCGTAACGCTGTGTAAGCGTCGCTTGCGTCCTGTATTGCTTGGATTTGATTGTCGGTTGCTAGCGTTGTTGCCTCGTCCATCGTTTCCATTGACGTGGTTACACCCATACTCGCATCATCGGCTGCGGTTTCAAGGTCGTCGAGGCTAACGCCCATATCATCGGCTAACATTTCAATACCATCTACTATTGACGTGTCACCTGTTGCTTCCTCTAATGCGCTACCAATGTTTAACGCGGTGGCAAAATCCTCATTGTCAAGTGCATCATTCATCTGTGTTGTTAGCGTTTCAATCATTGCGTCAGCAGTCTCGCTAATGCTTTCGAGATCAATCAGCCCCTCAGGATTTAATAAACCCTCCATTAATTCAGGGTTGCCTAGGACTGTCTCTAATTGCGCTCTAATATCGGCTTGTGCATCTTCCGGTATATTAAACTCATCAAAAAACCTATTAAATTCGAAGGTTTCAAACGTTTCGTTGAATGACGCATTCATACCAACCCCATCAATTGCAATTGATAGCTCATCAAGCGCGTCTTGGGTGACACCGAACTGAGACATCAGGTCTTCGCCTGTAGCGGTGTTCGCTATGCCCTCCATTGCGTCACGTAACGCCACAACCTGCTCAACATCGCCAATTTCAACGGCAATATCAAATTGATCGGATAACGATGTTAACAAGTCGCTCGAATCAACCCCACGACTTAAAGCGTCAGCTACAGCGTCCTCAATTTGATCCGCACTTTCGGCAGTCGCTAAATCAATTTGCAACTCACCGCCCGCCAACCCCGAAATAGCCTCGCGAACGTTATCGCCAGTTGCAAGTGGAAGTGCGTCGAGGGTATCCGCTATACCTATTCCCAAGCTAAAGAAGCCGTCAGTAATCGCCTCACGAACTTCTAACAGGACTTCCACCACTTCGTTATCATCAAATGCAATACGGAATGAGCCTTCAATACCTGTGCCACTATCTAGGCTGTCGAAAAAAGTTGTAATATCGCCTGTCAAATCGTCTAACAGAGTAGTTATGTTAAACTGTTCGTCTAATGCTTCACCCAATCCGGTGCTAACGACACGTTGCATACGCTCCCACGCCGATGGTAAGGTTTCACTCAACGCTGTGCCAGCGTCATCTAATGTACCTTCAAATTCAATTGCCGCGCTGTCTGCCTCGTTCAATGCGTCAATAAATACTTGCGGATCTATGTCTTCAAATTGCGTGCCGAACAATTCAACCGCAAGCCGGGATTGCTCAAGCGGGTCTTCAACTTCGGAAAGTGCGCCAATAGTAGCCTTGATGAAATCGTCACCCGCTACCTCGCCTAGTCTAAACTGTTCTGCTAATTCATCTATGCTTAAATCTGCGAACTGTTCATCTAATAAGCCAACGCCGTCAGTTACTTCGTTAGCGCGAATGTTAAATTCTCGGAACGAATCAGCTATTAAATCTGTATTCCAAATACCCGCCTCAAGCCCCGCGGTTAAGAACGCCTGTATATCTTCTGCACTCATATCTAATGCTTGGAATGTCGTCCCGTATTCATTTAATGTGTCGAGTAGATCGCCAGAACTATCTGCGCCTGCTTGAAACATTGATGCGATAACATCCCCTGCGGTTTCAAAATCTGGTACCATTTCTGTTCGGACTAGCGTTGTCATTGTGCGTAAAATTCCGGCGGGGTCTTCACCCGTAATGTCAGACAAAATCAAAGCGTTGCGAGTGGCGACCTCAAGGCTTTCCATCTCAACCCCAAGCTGTTGAGCTTGGGTTAAAACGGATGATATTTGTTCACGACTATCGCCCCAGCCATCAGTCCATATCTCATTGATTAGCCTGTCAGCTTCGGGGATAAGCGTCCCTACTTGCGCCTCCATTTGGGCTAGCAAAGTTTGCATTTCAAACAAACCGCCAACACCTGAAATGTCAAGCGCGGTTTCTAAGCCGCCCGTAAGTAGGTCAACTGCTGTCCCCGCGATGTTCAGTGTTAACTCAATTGCCTGCATGTTACGAATGTCTTCAATATTTCGTAACGCTTCGTCTAATTCGTCCTCTTGCACCCCCACTCGGACGCTGGCATCTTCCTCAAGGTCTGCAATTAATCCCAGCGCGGTTTCTATTTCACTTTCATCGACAGTGACATCAATACTTACACCCTGCTCTAAGTCGTTGATTAACGATAGCGCGTTTTCAATCTCGCTATCATTGACCGATATATCAATACTGCGTGACCCAATATCAGCTAATGCCGAACTGGCGCGATTAGCGGACGCGACAAGATCATCAAATGCGCTATCCGCATCACTAGCGGCGTTTGTAATGGCGCGTAAATCTGCTAACGCTTGTCGCTTATTCAGTTGTATGTCTATATCAACTCTTGGCGTTGTCATGTATTACGCTTCTTATTCATTTCTTCGACACGATCATACTCTTGCAAAACCTTCACAGTCCTAGACCCTGTTGCATACGCCACGCGCTCAATGCGCTCTAAGCGTGACATATCGTAAAACCACTCATAATTAGTCAACCCACTATCGTGCAATATGCCAATTTCGTTATAGTAGACACCACCACTGACGTTACCCTTTTTGAACGTTGGATGATCCCCGGTCTTTATTATGTCGGCTACCAATCTGCCTTTGTAACGCAGGTCGAAAGATGCGAAGCTGATTTACAACTTCCTCCTGTGTCACTGGCAACAGCTTTGTAATGTAGCCATCTATAATCATTTCATCGTCAGCGTTTAACGCGCAATAATAAACGGCGATTTCATAATCGTCGTCTGGTAACTCGCTACCGTATTCCTTCAAGAATGCGATTTTGTCAGCGAGGTATTCAATTAGCCCCTCACTATCGAAGTCGGGGAATGTGACATATTGATTGTAGAGAATGCGCTTGCTATCCCGTGACCGTTGACTCTCAACACGCTTGGCCTCAATTAAGTATTCAGGGTCATTGGGGTTCTCATATTCAGTTTCACCCATAGCGAATTGCATTTTCGTTTTGTCATCAGGGTCAACAGCCACAATCGGCACGTCGGGGTCGGGATATGTTTCCTTTAGCCGTTCTTGGATTGCGTATAAAGCGCGAACAGGGATAGGGGTAATGTGTACCCTTATCCCTGTGTACTTGGTTGTGTATTCAATCACACCGCGATTAGGTGCGTTACCTAGTGATACATTACTCATATTTTCACCTTTGCCTAACTTGCTTCGCTAGTTACTTCGCCAATAAATCCCTGTGAACTGACAACTTCACCACAGGACAACCCGCTACCTGTTGATGTCCCTTGTCGATTGCGTGCAATTGCAATGTCGTTCATACCCGCGTTCGTTGGTAAGAATGCGGTTGTGTTAGCGATTTCGATTTGGTTATCACCTAATGCGCCACCTGATAAATCGCGGATAACTTGCCCGACGGGACTTGCGTTATCTTGCACGATATATAGGGCTTCACAATACAGGCTACCCCAGTCAAATGCACGTATGCCACCAACGCCCGTGTTTGGGAATGAAGGCTGTGTAAAGGTTGGCGCGGTTGCATTGCGGTCTGTGGTCTTAAAAATCTCGCCCGCGTCAGTGCCGATGATTAGGTTTTTCAGACTTGGGTGGGTACCACAAATGAGCGCGTCAATTTGGTCGGTTGTCCCTGTCACGCTATTTGCAATCACGGTTGCGGTTGGGTTGTCCAACCCATTGATGACTAAAATACCACCATTAGCCAAACCACAGAACACCTTATTATCTTGAACAGCGTGAATGCTGGTAATGTTTTCAGTGGTCGCACTTGCGCTAAAGCCCTGCTGTACAAAAGTGATTCCGTTGTCGTCAGACTTCCAAACATAACCGCCGTCGCCAACCGCCCACACACGCCCGTTCGGGCAGGTGTCAACAAATGATGGGAAGTTTGTAGCGATACCAGTTGATGCAGTGTAAGTACCTGTGCCTGCTAGTAATTCCTTTTTGTCAACATAGGCGCAACCGTCAGCACTGCCCGCGTAAATCACATAACGACCCGATTCGGTCACATCGGTTGTATGCCCTGATGTAAATGGGGTAACACTTTCTTGCGCCCACGTCGCGCCATTGTCAGATGTGTAACCCGTTAACCCCGGACTTACACCCACACTGGCACTCTCACTAGCGGTCACAAACTTGTTACCGCCTAGCCATATGATTTTGTTTTGCGCGGTTGTTAGTGTTGCACCTGAAATGTCACGGTGCAATAACGGAGCTTGTCTGAACATAAACCCAGCTTGAATAGCTTCGGTCTGTTTAATGTTCTCATCAACACCTGTACTCGAATCAGCAACCATGTTATCGAAACCGAAACTGGTATTCTTTACATCGTATAGATATAAGATTTCTTGCCAGTTGCTAACATCGCGCATATCTCCACAACGGAACCGAATACGCAAATTAAGCCGATTTGCATTGCACGCATCACCATCCCATCGGATGTTACTGTCTCTCAATAGCCCCGCCAGATAGTCTTGCGCTTTGATCCGCGCTTTAATATTGGTTGTTGCAACTGCGGGATTGCCCGTCGCATGTTGCCCGTAATAGACGCTAGAGCCGATTTCTGAACGCCCCCAATCCGTTTCGTAAGACACACCACCGCCTGATGGCGCATCGACTTCCGCGTCAGCGTCTAATACAACCCAACCGACATCGCCTGTATTGCCTTTCTGAATGTCAACAACGGTGACTTCTCTACCGTTGCTAATTAACCCTTGATCGCCCATCTTTAAATTACCTCACACGGCGTATGCCGTCTTGTATGCTTTGATTGATTATCACTATTACGTCTATCTCATCTTGAAAGTATGTATCCGCAAACTTGCGCCCGCGTATACCGGGGTGCATAACTGTTCGTTTTGATACCCAGTTGCCTGAGCGTGAGCCATCGCCTACGTTGCCCCGCGCTATTGGTGCTGACTTAGCACTATACCCTGTTTTAAATCGCAGTGCGGGGGCGTTGACAGCCGTGATGGGGTATGCTCTACGCTTTTCGCCGTGTAGCCCTGTCCCCTCATCAACCCAATACCATATGTCGCGCATGTCGCCCGTCGCCCGAACAGTCAAGTCTAAGGTGGCAGGGTTATCGACTACTTGCACAACGAACACGGGCTTACCATCCCAGTTTGCAATTTCGCGCAAGTAATACGCTTTGGCGTTAGTGCCGATTTCTTCCAGTGTCTCTTTTAATGTCCGGCCTAATTGCTTGCCGATTTTCTTCACATAATCGGCTATGCGGATACCACTGCGACGGCTAGTCATTAGACTGCACCTATCCTAAAGCCTTTTGTCAGTGTCAAGACTTCGCGCCATGCAAGCACCTGCCCACGCTTCAGTCCAAATGGGTTATTCAAAAACGCCATTTGTAATTCGTCGCGTGGTGTCGCTTCGCGGTCACGCGCAAATCGTCCAAAGGTGATGTCATAAATCGGCTTGATCTTTTCCGGCAAATAGGTATTTGACAGCCTGATTGTCGGAATAGCTAACCGCCTGTCTATGCGTTGATTGACCAACGGAAACCCCGCCAGATACTTCAATTCCACGGTGTCTATGCCACTGGTTGCGCTAGGGTAGTCAAAACGCGCTTGGAATATACCGTTATCAGCGTCCACAAAGCGCGGTGTCGCTATTGCGCTTACATCGTCAGCGTTGTTGTATGCGGTTGACCCACCTTTAACGGTCACACCGTTGGTAGTATCAGTGTACACACGGTATATATCGACTTGCGTTATGAAGTCCCCCGCGATTGTCGTTGTGGCGAAGTTCCGCACTAGCCCCGACACTTGAGTGTACTCGTTCCCCCATATGCTAGGTTGTACAAATAGTGACCGATGTCCGGTTATGGTGATGGTACTTGCATTAGTCCGCACAACTCGTAACGGATAAATACGCCAATACTCATCACCCGCACTATCAGCACCATCAGCGACCCTGAAAAATACTTGTATTTCGTCGGGATCGGTTTCAGTGTCCGTTAGCGTTATGGTTGCGGTGTCGTCTATGTTAGGCAACGCCACACTAGAATACACGATATTTACATCTGCCTCTAATAAGGTGCTAGCCCGCTCCCCAAATTCAATTACATTACGCCATTTCGTTTGTAAGTATTGGTATGGCAACGGCGTATCACACTCATCTATAGACAATGTTTCAGTCACATAGCGCGGTGCAATTGGGGAACGTAAATAATTCTCCATATTGGCACGCGCATCAACCAACCCTTGTGCTATAAAATCGCGCTCGAATTGAATGTATACCGTCGCACCTGAACTAATTTCAGCGTCTTCGCCAGACACCTGATTAAACCACCACTCAGGGCGACCATCAGCTTCCATATAGCGACCCCACTCATTCAGGAGTTCAGGCTGGATGTACGGGCTAACTGCCATTATTTATCCGTTTCTGTTTTCGGCTTAACCGCTTTCGGCTTGCTGGTCGATTGGGGTGTAAGTGTGACCCACTCTAGCCCCAACCCGCTAGCCGTATTGCCTTTTGCATAGTCAGGGTCACACAATAGTTTTGCGTGATTGGCATCGACTTCAATCGGCTCACCGCGATATACATACTGCTTGTTGCCAACCTTGAAGCCAAAACTGCGCTGGCGTGGTACTGCTAAGTCCACCTTAGCCATTAGTTACCCCCTGTTTGCTTTTGCGTGTTCGCTTGGCTGGCTTACGTTGTGTACTCGCCATTGGGGGTGCATCTTTTACATACTCCCACTCGGTATTTTCCACTCGATCAATAAGCCACTCAGCATCCTGAACCCAGACTTTAATGGGTTCACCTTTGTAGGCAATGACCTCCCCACTGCGAGGCATACGCGCACCGAAATGGGGAATGTCTTTGTTTGTGTGTTTAATTATTGCGGTTTCGGCATATCTCATCATGCACCTATGTGAACAAACAATAGGTGAATACGATTTGAGCCAAGCCCGCGCTAGGGTCTGCGTTGCTTCCGGTGTATGTAGCTTGCACAGTCACGTCCGCCGTTAACGGTGTGCCAAATTGCAATAACTCACTAGCGACAAAACCCGTCACGATTTGACCCGCACTGGATACGTCTAGGTTAACGGCGTACTTATCGGCATCGGTTGAGATACCAATATCAAGTAAATCCGTTCCGGTGTCATTGAACGCTGTTTCTACATTGACCGCCACAGATACGATTACCGCACCCCTAGGCAATGTGAACAGTGCCTTTGCTGTTGTGTCCGTATACGCTACTGTGTTGAACATGACGGCAAGTGTACCCCCGAAGTTTGGGGGTGCAAAACCATCAGATGAGCTATAGTAACGTCCCGGCGTTGTAAAGTTACCAAGTGTCATATGGTTACTCCTACACTGTTCCGGTATTAGGGCTTAACTTCGCGCCTTCGACCAAACTAACAGCGTAATAAACAGGTGATGTACCTGCCAACGTGAACACAACGCGCACAAAGCGGGTTACCTTCTGACGACGCAATGCCAACACTTGGAAGCTGTCAACCGTAGTTACTTGCGTAAACGTGGTTGCGTCCCCTGTGTCGGGATCAATAAGCGCAACTGCCGGAACTGCTACCCAACCCGTGCTACCGTCGTCTGATTCTTCGACAGTTACGTCAAGCGTTGGGGTAGTACCACTGATTGCATTAACTGCCACAACCAACGCCACAACGGGTTCACTGTTGTTGATTAAGTCAACTGCCGTGCCGGGGGCGGTGGCGGTATATGTGTTTACCTGATTTGATTGTGAACGCTGTATCGCGCCTACAATGTCACGACCTACAATATTAGGCATTATCTATTCTCCTATACCGCTTTAGCGTCGGTAATAATTTGGAAGGCTTCAGGGCGTGTAACTGTAGTCCCCGCGTAGAACGTACCACGAATGAGTACCTCACCGTTACGGATTAACACTGATGTGTCGGTTACTACCCGAAGATCATTTGAAAATGACATAATCACCTTACTAAAGTCACCGCAATAGATTTCAGTCTCGTTAGAGCCAGCACCTAAATTCGATGGGATTTGATTAGTAGGGTGTACTGTAATCCCTCTAAAGCGATTTAAGGCGGTATCGCCAAATGCACTTAGAAGCGGGCGACCTGTGGTATCTGGCATGTTAGCCACTTGGTCATTGATGTCATAATTCCATACCCATGCCCACTTCTCGTTGACTTCTACATTCCGCTTGTTAATGGCTTTAATCATCGCATTAAGGTCTGGATATGTCGGGAACGCTGTACCGATAGATGTTAACTCGCTAGCATTGGTGTTATAGCGTAAACCGACGAATTGCGCCGCCTTATCGCCTGACCGTTTCGTACCATCACCGCGCAATGATGAATTGTCGATTAAGATCATCGCCTGCATTTGCATGTCTTCGCGCACTTGCGCTTCGACTGAAGCGTCAGCGAATTCTAATTCTTCTTCGGTCAGGATAACTTCTACCACGACCTTTTTTTGTTCAAGTGTGACGTAATCGGTATCAGGGCGTGATTCGGTTGTGGTATCACCTTCGCCACCAAAGCGTGCCACCGTTGTATTATCCCAACGGCGTATCTCTTGGCTACGAACACCACTCGGTAAATTCCGACGGGTTGCGCCCGCCCGCATCATAACCGTGTCGGTATACAGTGGTTTAATGACCTCATTTGAAATAACAGAGTTCACCCAATACCCACCGCCAATACCTGATTGCCCCGACAAATCCGCTTTTACGGGTAGTCTACGACTTGTTGACTTTATCGCATCTTGGATTGGGTTGCGCGACTTACGAAAACGCAGTGGCGGAATACCCGCTTGCGCTTGAATAAGGTCAATTAACCCGCCTTCGATGTGATTTTCTTTATTGATATTAAACCGCTCATACGTTGCACTTTTACTGCGACTGACTGCTTTCGGTGGTGGTGAATTTTTCGGCGTAGTGTCTAGCTTTTCCATTAATGCCTGAACGTTCTCGCTCAATGCCTTAACGCTTCTCATTTCTTCTGACATAGGTGTCTCCATTTCATCACCAGCCATGGCTTCATATTCCTCTAACATCGAAGTCAACTCACCAGCGCGTTCTAATGCGTTAGTCAAGTCACCAGCCTCATACCCCGCTAGAATTGCCTCGAATAGCGCGGTAAGTTCGTCTACATTCTTACCTTCACCGTCGTCCGCTTTCGCTTCGGGTTCAGCTTTTGCTTCGTCGTCTTCTGGAATATCGTCCATTTTGGCGATAACGTCTTCGTTTTCGTTGTCCATCTTGGATAACTCTCCTGTTAAATTATTAAGGGTATTGCCACCGCCACGCGCCGACTGCGCCTCTGTTTCGGTTCTTGTAATAAGTGATTTAATTTGTCGTAACTTAACCATGCCTAGACCGGGTTCTGCGGGTGTTTTTGTCAGCGACCACGCTGGGGCAGACCACTGTAACCGCCCGTCGCCGTCGTCTTCTGTGTAACTTTCTATCCCGTCAACTGAATAACTTAACTCCCCCCGTTCAACTTCGTTTACCGTTTGGTTATACTTGGGGTGATCGTTGTGCAATTGATGCGCTACCCATATCCCTATCGGTGCTTTTACCTCAGCGCTTACTCGGTTGCCGATAGGCGTTATACCATACACCTTACTCATGCCATGTTCGTAATATAGTGGGGCGTTCTGGTAATACTCTAGCAAAAATGCGTCTGTGTCGTCTTCGTGGAAATACTCATCCACAAGGTCGCGCTCAGTAGTGGCATTAGAGCCGTCTGTAAACAGCGTCCCCCAGCCCTCGACAATTGCGCCCTCAGCATTGAATGACTTAATGCCCAATGTGGTATTCACGGTATCGCGCCTAACTGCGCCCCATGCCCGTGTGACCGCCTTCGTATCATCTTGTGTAGCGGTGTATGCTTCATTGTAAGCATCTAGCCATAACTTGCGCTTGCGCTCATTCAGGAGCTTTATATCATCAGCATGTAAGTCTAACGGATCGCTTGCCTTGCCTTCGGAGAGTTCTATAGAGGTGATTTGTGCATACGCTAAATCGCTGGTTACATGACACCCTAGCGGGTTATCATCGCCAACTTGATATACACAATACTCGTTATTTAATTCACGTACTTCGTAAGGCACTAGCGTTAATCCATCGTTGTCTGATAAACTATCGTTAGCGATTGCCTTACGAATCGCTTATTCACTTAAAGCCTGTTGATAGCGGGCTTTTCGTGTTTATTGATATTGCTATTAATTCTAAAGCATAATTACGATTTAGTCAATTTTGCGCTAAAAGCGATCATAGATAGACATCTCTATGAGCTTGTGTTCTGCATTTTTGATTTCCTTTGCCAGTGTTGTGATATGCTTAATCCATAAATCACCCTCTTTTACGATTGCTATCACAAACGCTTGACCTAAAGCATAAAGATGTCTGCCTTCATACTTAATCATGAATTCAACACCTTCGGCATCCAGCGTTAATTCACCAAATTCATTGTCTACAATTCTACCAATAAGATACAATCTACTTTCATTCATCACCATCTAGCTCCTTATACACTTCCCACAGCTTCATATAAGCGTTCTCTAGCCACAATGTGTACGCTTCCAGTGTGGTGTTATCCATGCCGTCTTTACTTACACGCATGTTATGATGCACAACAAAGTGATTGGCGTATGCCAGCCCGTCTAATAATGAACTATCGTCCAAAACGTATCCCTCTATTTTGTGTGGGTTGCCGTTAGTGTCAAATACTTTGGGAATTTTCGGGTTATTCATTTCCTACGCCTTTCGGTATTAGCCTGCTTTTGCCACAATAATCACTCCGACCCCTGAGCATCAATTAAATGCACATTGTCGTCGGCATCGACAATTACTTCACTAGCGACAAGCGTAAATGTTTCGGCTTCTCTATACTCGTTATCCCAATCCCAAAACACAAAGGCTTTTTTCATCGCGTCAAAACTATCGAAGAAAATCGGGGGCGTGTCTTCGGATATGTTTATTGCATATCGACCATGTGCCATTTTAAAAACGCGAAACGTGCTTATACTACCTACGTATGTGTATATTTTATCCATTGTGATTGCCACTCATTTCCTACGCCTTTCGACCTTAACCTACATTAGCCTGCTTCTGTTAGATGCGTCATCATGCCCGTCTTCTGTTACAATAAT